>Ga0208414_1000069_pt1 | contig 115937 bp, 108 predicted proteins | sample AntAceMetag02UKE_FD_184770 | JGI IMG/M metagenome (GOLD analysis project Ga0208414, IMG submission 184770) | Saline lake microbial communities from Ace Lake, Antarctica - Antarctic Ace Lake Metagenome 02UKE (SPAdes) (version 2) | ecosystem: Environmental > Aquatic > Non-marine Saline and... | reverse complement strand
CGGTGTCACCTGGGTACTATTGGTTTTTGAAGGAGGTTTTGGCATTTCAATAAGTCCTGAATCATTACCCTGAAAACTATGTTATCTCAAACAGTGAGTGTCTGGGATCAGGTTGACACACAGGGTAGCTGTGGAGAAGATTGGAAAAAAGTTTGAGTAAAATGCCATTATACTCAGCAAAGCAAATGATTTTCCGAAATTGGTTTGGCTAGATTATTTTTAGGGTGAATTCGACTTCTCATGGGGTGTCCAAATTATTCAATATGGTATGGCTATCGTGATTTGTGGCCGGGCATACATTGTGGTTCATCAGAATGAAAGTCAGTGAGTATAAGACGATGTTGGTTGGTTCCAAGTTGTCATGCCATAACGACTATTCTTCAATTCTGGCGGAAATATGAGGCTTAGCATTGCTGTTGACCACGAAAATTGTCTATGTAACTGTATGGGCATGACCCGATCAATTCTTATTCTTGTTGCTACATTCGTGCTCGGAAGCAATTTGGTTGCCGCAGAAAATAAGTGTCTTGGCCCTAAAGAAGACTTATCGAGCCTAGAGATTGAAGAATGTAATAGTGAGGACTTTGACTTCCTTGAAGCATACGGCTATGCGGAAGAGCCGATTGTCCCATACGAGGATGTACTTAAGCTCTGCAAGAAAGGCGTTAGAGACCTTAGTGCCGTATCTGAAACGATTGACCGAGTTGGAGCCGGCGCTGACATGAGAATACAATTACAATTTTCAAGCTTGCTAAAAGAAACGAATGATTGCGCTCTCGAACTAAGTGAACGATCTCAGACTGGTAAGAAGTATTCGGTTTCCAAAGATTGGTTTGGTAACGGTTACAAGTTGAACGATTGAAAGAGCAACTTTCAGACGGTCATCTAGACTGAAGATAGGATTTATAAACCACATTTTTCAAAGAACGGTCAAGTATGGTGATTGCTGATGGCTCATTTAAAGGTGAATCAAGTTTTATTGCATCACTCCAACCATTGTTCAGACGGTTTAAATACCAAATGCTAGTGTCCGTAAAGTCAGTGTTATACGCGGTGAAATATATTTTTTTACCGTCATAACTTACATTTGGTTTCATTTCTCCGGCTTTTTGTCCTTTGGCAAAATTTGCTTTTTCAAACAGTGTCCATTTTTTATCTTCGAGTTTTGAAAAATAGATATCAGCGGGTACGCCTGTTTTTTTTCTGAACTGCAAAATACATTTCATCTAAATCAGGAGAAAACGAAACACCCATTTCGTGTCTTCCACTAATTGAAATAATGCCAGGTGCAAAAATTTCAGGAATTAAGCCGGGTGGCTTTTGACCAAAATAAGGGCCTTGCAAGACTGGAAATTCATTGTGACCATAACTTTTGCTACTGAAAGCTAGAATAGAAAACAACAGAACAATTGAACTACGAATAGTCTTCATAATTTACCTTTATTTTGAAACCAACGAATTATGTAACATTCGCTAAATGTGATTGAATAAGCCGTCAGTTTAAGTAAATCAACTCTGAAATACCTGACACCCTGATGACCTTTAGCTGATTTTTTGTAACGGTGATAAACAACTTATTAAGTACGAATATAGCGCCCGCAGAAAGCGCGCCGCCTTTGGACGTCGCTCTTGCTGCGATTGTTATATGGTTTACTATTTGGGTCGGAGCGTCTCAATAATCTGAGCATCCACCCAGTAGATAGTCACATCTGCGTTTCCGCGTTTTGTCCGTCGATCAAAGAAGATAAATTTGCCGTCAGGCGACACACTTGGATTTTTTTCAGAGGCATCGGTATTTATCTTGTCTCCCAAGTTGATGGCAGGACCCCATTTACCATCAGCCTCCCGAAAGCTAATATAGACGTCAGATGAGCCTTGCCCAGCGTCTCTTACGCTATCAAAAACAATGTAACTTTCATCCGGCGCAATGTAGGGGTGGGCATTATACCTGCCGATGCCAAACTGAGGGCCCAGTGATTTTGGCGTCTCATATTTGCCGTTTACCAAACGCGAATAGCGCAGAGGAATATCCAGTGCTCGGTTATAGGTATCAAAATATATGGTTCCGTTGGACGAAATTGCTGACCGCATAATGCCGATACTTGCAAAAGGTTCACCAAGACTTTTCATCTCTGACCAACCGTTGGCTGTGCGTTCTATATATCCATTTTTGGACAAAATAATATTACCATCGGGAGAAATAGAGGGCTCGCTGGCTGCCTTCACGACAACCGACTGCTGCCATTTATTATTTTTATATTCAATGACTGCCAGCCCATAGGAAACTTCATCTCCTTTAAATGTTCCAACTTTAACTACGCCGGCATATTCTTCACCTTCTCTAACGAAGTAAAAGGTATTCATATCCGATCCAAACATGCCCTCAAGATCAATAGATTCTTCTCTATTAACAATACCGGGCGCAAAAACCTCAGGCGTTGTACCGGGTGGTGTTTGGCCGAGATAAGGACCATCTGGAATGGGAATGTCACCTTGACCATAACTATTGCTGCTAAAAGCTAGAATAGAAAACAGCAGTACAATTGAACTACAAAAAAAATTCATAATTTACCGTTATTTTGAGATCAACAAATTATTTAACTTCGCTAAATATGACTGAACAAGACATCAGTTTAAACAACTCAATTCTAAAACACCTGACGTCCTCATGTCCTTTAGCTGATTTTTTTGTGGCGGCGACAATCAACTTATTAGATCTATATGAAGATAGGAATTATAAACCGAGCCTTTGCTAACACCATCATCAGATAATTGCCGCTGAGATCGGAATCAAATCCATAGATGAAGGCCGGCATCGGTCAAATATGAGCACAAGGTTACTCCAATATTTTCAATATACTTTCTACATGTATCTCGGCGGTATCAAGGACATGAATATCGGGCACATCGTCATTTGTTAGTATTAGAGAAAGTTCTGTGCCGCCAAGAACAAGCCCTTGGATCCCATATGCATTTTTCATTTTGGCTGCGATAGCTATCAATTTAGCCTTTGTTTTCTTAACAATGGCACCTTTGATAAGTTCTTCCATATATTTCTTGTGTATATAATTCTGGTCGCTTTCATCTGGGACGACTACTTTGATCCCCTGCTTTGAAAAAACTTTGTCATAGAATTTGCCTTGCATAGTAAATTTTGTCCCAAATAGAGCAACACAATTCAAGTTCATTTCTAGAGCTTTTTGACAGGTCTCCTCGACGATACTTATGAGAGGTAACGGTGATAACTGGCGTACGCTATCGAAAACTATGTGGGGTGTATTAGAAGCCAATAACCCGAAGTCAGCGCCAGAAGCTACAAGCTTATCAAGCTCAGAAACCAAATAACCTGTAACATCGTCAAGTTCTTGATTCGCAATCATATCCAGCATCTTTTTCATATTGATGCTGTTTATGATTATTTGTGGGTAGTCTCCCTGAGAATTGCGTTCACAATATCCTGCAATAATTTTGCGATAGTACTCAATCGTGGATTCAGGACCTACGCCACCAATAATTCCTACAGAGTTCATCTTCATTCCTTAATATTAATTCAATCTCTTAGTTGTGGCAGCACCATAAAGAATTGATCATTCTCAGTTAGAAATCATCGAAAGTTACTTGAACAGTGTCACCGCTGATTGCGTGCTCCCGCCCCTGCAAGAGAGGCCTCTCACAAACAGGTACTCATCGCCTATGAAGATAGGAATTATAAACCACATTTTTCAAAGAACGGTCAAGTATGGTGATTTATGATGATCGTTCAAATTTAAGACACTGTGGCGTGGTGATCCTTTTGAGGTCAAGCGGGTGTCTCAACCGACCGTAACACCTACTATCGCAGTGTCGCCGCCGGTGATGCAAAACCAACTCACCAAGCGCATGAAGTCAAAGCGGAGCAAACAGCCAACATTGAGGCGCACCTTGGTGATCTAGCCGCTCTGTGGATGAAGGATCTGCCGGCACTGCAAACAAAGGTCCGTAGCCTCGGGCTCAGTCTGCTCGTACTACCAGCGCTCAATACAAAGCAAAGCGACGCTAAGTAAAAAGGTAAAACAAACCAACACAACACAACACAACACAACACAACACAACACCAGGAGAGAACCATGACTATTGTTAACGTTACAGAGGAAGTCGCAGGACCAGCGGCTGATGTCTTTGCCATACTGGGCGACTTCACCGGCGTACAGATCGGCGGCCTAATAGTGGAACGGTTAGAGGCCCATGACCCGATAGCTATGCATTTCGCCTACTGCATAACCAACGACGACTGTGTACTGCCTGTCAGTGACTACACCTCAAACCTGCAAATCACAGATTTAGGCGCGCAAGGTTACCGGGTTGAATGGATTGGCAACTTCGAACCCAGAGGCGTACCTGAGGCAGACGTCATGCCGATAATCGAGGGCATCTACCGTAACGGCATCGCCGGAGCGCGCAAGATCGTCACCGGCTGAAGCACTCCCCGCCATTGAGACAGGCGTAACTCTCCTCGTCACAGCCAGCATTGCAAACGACGAGCAACGCTGACTGCGATGTAGGAAATTCACGCATGACACCCGAACAAGAACCTATCAAGTATGTCGCCGTTGCTGCCATCCCCGTCTTAATACCGCTGTTGCTAACACTTACTAGCAAGGCGTAACCTTGCTAAGGTTTGCCTTCTTTCGAGTAGTACCGCTCGTCGCTCATGAAAATAAAGTGGCAGAAATTAAATCGAAAGACCCACTATTGGGGCGCCTTGCTGTGTGCACTACCGATTGTTGTCGTACTAGGTACTGGCTTGCTGTTGCAGGTAAAAAAACAATTCGCCTAGATTCAGCCAACGATCACTAGAACTGAAAGCAGAAACCCGCAACTAACCTTTGATAAAATTCTTGATATCAGCAAAACCATTCCTGAAGCAAACATTACCGAATGGCGTGACATAGAACGGCTCGATGTGCGGCCTAGCAAAGGCGTATAAAGGTAAGAAGCAAAATAACTGGGCGGTGCAATTGGATCAGCGCAGTGGCGCTGTGCTCGCAGTGAATTACCGGCGCTCGGACATCATTGAATCGATCCATGATGGCAGCTTTTTTTCCGATAACACGCAGCTCTATATCCTTTTGCCTGCCGCAATTATTTTGTTTTGGCTATGGATTTCAGGCATGTATCTGTTCTCCAAAGCGCTCATTGTGCGCCGCAAACACCAACAAAAATTGCTCAGCAAAACACCAGCCCCTGAGCCAATACCTGGAACCCTAACCGAGAACGCTATCTGAACCTCATGTCGATAGCGAATAGTCGCTGTACTTAAAAGAAGTAGCAAACAAGAAGAGCCATAGACACCATTACGATGCGAACGGCATTTATCGCCGCACTGATCTTGATTGATAACCCCGCAAAGGCTGACATCTACACAAGTCTACTTAAGGCAATGGAAACTCGAGCCATTGAGCCAGCTACGACCAGCGGAAGGATAACCGACCTCGAAGCAGTCATCTCAGATCCTCGTACTAATATCATGCGGGTACGGCAACCGGGGCTTGTGGAAGTCTATAAACGCAGGTCTAAATGGGTTCCCTCTATTTGACAAAGCAGAGCCGCATCTAGGCACATCACTGGCGGCGGTAAACGAACTACTCGCTGGGGATGTGACAGAATTTCGTCAGCAGTTCCAGCATACTGATTTGTCGCTCTTCGGTAGACTAACATCAATACTAACGCAGTAACTTGGTCGGGAAAGTAGGTTCAAGAGTACCGTTTCCGCCTAGTCCAGCTACACTAGAGATAATCACATAAGATTTGAAGGCCATTAACTTTGGGTATATTGATTGCATATTGTCTTGGTATTATCTGCATTGTATTTCCGAAACGTGCGGTCAAAGTGATTCAAGCGATATTTGATCATTTTCTAAAAATGGCAAGCAAAAGAATAAGCGGCACAGTCTCTGAAGAAGACATGGTCATTGGGCCCAAATTTTCAGTTGTTATTGGTGTCTCTATACTAGGAATTACCGCTTTCTTGCAAGCGATGAAAAGCTTGTAGTACGAGCAATAATCCACATTCGACGAATGACGAAATCTATCGCAGCGCTGCTCATAAAATTGATGAACAACACCGCGATTCATTGCCGATCAGTAGCAAATCGACCAAAAGTAGCGCGACCAAGAGTCAGTCGATCTCAGAAATCGACTACTCCTCTATCTTCAGCCCAGTCGGCAAGCATCTGGCTGATGTACTCGGGACCATTATCGCAGCGAATGGCCGTTGGCTTACCGCGCCACTCAATGATTTGATCTAGTGTTCGTGCCACACGCAATGAGGGCAGTGACAAATCCACTTCGATACCAAGGCCTTCGCGGTTGTCGTCATCAATGGCATTGAACAACCGATAGTTGCGACCATCCGCCAGCTGGTCATGCATGAAGTCCATTGACCAGGTTTGGTTGATCGCATGCGGCACTGCTAATACTTCAGGCTTATCTCTATGCAACCGCTTCTTGGGCTTGATCCGCATATTCAGCTCTAATTCGCGATAGATTCTATAAACGCGCTTATGGTTCCAACCAAAACCTTTGACATTACGCAGGTACAAAAAGCATAAACCGAAGCCCCAATTCCGCTGCCACGTCGTTAACCTCAGGAGCCAATCCGCGATCTCGGCATTCTCATCGCTGAGCTTCGCCTGGTAACGGTAACAGGTCTCGCTGATACCAAATGCCAGGCAACTTTGTCGTGCCGACATCGAGTGATCAACTGCCGCTTTTTTCGCCATCTCCCGCCTCAGAGATGGCTTTACCACTTACCCTCGAGTGCTTCCTTGCGGACCTCCGAGAGCAATCGCTCCTCAGCGTACATTTTCTTTAAGCGCCGGTTCTGGTCTTCGAGCTCCTTCATGCGCTTCATCAAGGAGGCGTCCATGCCACCGTACTTTGCACGCCACTTATATAACGACGCACTGCTCATGCCGTGTTCACGACAAAGTGCGGGTACTGGTTGGCCACCCTCGGCCGCTTTCAAGATGGCCAGTATCTGGCTATCGGTAAATCTAGACTTTTTCATGCAAAATCTCCTGCGTAAATATGGCGAGAAAATTCTACTTTTGACTTCACTTAATTTTCGGTGGGATTACCCATCCAGGTTAAAAAGTTCGCGCTCGACAACGCCACCATCATCATTTTTTTCTCACACTTGGTCTCAATTTTTTTTTGTCGAAACATCAAAAAATGTTCGCTTTCAGATTTTGTTGCAATGCACTTAAATCCGCACAATTCTATCCCATGCAGCGTGATTCCCATGACAAGTGACATTGATATCGATTCAGGCGATAACGATAACGATAACGAAAGTGATAACGATGATGCCAACTTTTTTGAAGTCGCAGCAGTGAAGGTATCGCCAGTCAAACATGATGTGATGCGCAAGATCGAAGATATGTTGGAGGCAAAGCGTCTCAGAGCAGAATTCGATTTCTAGAAATTAGTATGAAAGTGCTAATAGACCATTCTAAAAGGGCGTGCTGCGCAGACTCTCAATCAAGTACTTAACCAGGCTGCTCTCTTCCATGCTTTCTCGGTAGCAAATGAAGGTGTTGCGCCGAAACGTTGGTGAACCATCAAGCCTCTCAAGCGCATCGATATCTTGAACCAGGCTCAGGGGTAAGTAAGCAGCTCCACCGCCATTAACGATCAACTCAACCGCGATAGTCACGAGATTGACGTGAATTTTGGGCTGCACTTCGCCAAATTTTTCAGCGTGCCAATTGGCAAATTCAGTCCCCCAGTCTACATAGATATATCCTTCTTGCAGCGCCTCTTTGGTTTTCTGCTTTCTCGCCCCAACCAGCTGCAAAGTGAGGTCGCCAACCTTTTTCGAACGATAGCCTGTTATAGCGATTGGATGCGGCAGAAATACGATGTCCAGTGTCCGATCTTCTACTTTTCTGATCAGCTCATCGTTTGAATAGCCCTCCGCATGGATCGCCACCTCTGGGTTTGCCGACAACAGAGCGTGCAACTTGTTCTGCAGCGACAGCATCCACATGCTAGTGGTGGCACCGATGTAAACTCTCGCAGCGTACTGTTCCTGTAAGCTAACTTCCTGCATCGACCTTGCCCATGTATTGATAATAGTTTCCGCGTGGGGAACCAGTTTTTCGCCTTCGTTAGTAAGTTGGATGTTGCCTCTTTGACGCAGAAAAAGCGCGACACCCAACTGTGACTCGAGCAATTTGATGCGGGCGGAAACAGCGGCGGAAGTGACAAAAAGGTTATTGGCAGCCTGGGCAAAATGGCGGGTTTTATTGACCTCTAAGAAGGTCTTGAGCAGGTCGGTATCCATGGCGCGAGTTTACCCGTCGTGAACGACATTTATCACGCTTTTTTGCTGTCGCGACAATTTTTTTTTGCTGTACCTTGTCACCCGCGCACGTAGAATCGCGCGATCAAAATTGCCCTTAGTGTAAACATACTGTGGATCGTTCTGTTCTTCTTTTGCTGACATCTCTCGGTATCATGCTGATTGGGCATGGCATGCAGTTAACCCTGCTGCCGCTTTACGCGCGAGAGCTCGGCTGGTCAGATCTAGCCATCGGGATAACGGGTGCGAGCTACTTCGCTGGCTTCGTCACCGGGTGTTTTCTTGTTCCTCTGCTCCTCAATCGAGCTGGCCATATTCGCGTTTTTATGTGCGCAACCGCATTAGCTTCAGCTACGCTCTTGTTGGTCGCACAGAGCGAATCTGTGACCGTATGGTCAATTCTAAGATTCATTACAGGTCTGTGTTTGGTGTCTGTCTACAACACCGTTGAAGCCTGGTTGAACGAACAGGCCAGCGACGCTGATCGCGCGCGCTTAATGTCGATTTATGTGATCGTGACTTTGATCGGAATCGCGATTGGTCAGCAGCTACTCGGGTATACGGACGAAGATAGTCGTTTTGTTGTCGCCGCGATCGTCATGGTCGTTTCCGTCCTTCCCATTGGGTTGTTCGCAGCTGACGAACCATTGCGCCTAAAATCGAAAGTGCTCAGCTTGGCAGCACTGCGCGCAATGCCGAAGCTGGTTGTGATCGGCGCTTTACTCTCGGGTTGTGTCACTGGGCTTGTTTGGACAATGGCACCTTTGGCTGGTGAGTCAGCACAGCTTAGTAGTATTGAGATAGGCTGGATGATGAATGCCATTATCCTGGGTGGGGTCATTTGTCAGTACCCGCTTGGTTATCTATCAGATCAATTGCCCAGGAACACTGTGGTTGCCGGAGTGGCAGCATTTTGCGCGTTGACTTCGATGTGTCTGTTTATTGCGTCTTTTAGTACAGCAGAATTTATCCTAGTAATGTTTTTCCTCGGTGGTTCAAGTCTCACGCTCTACGCATTATGTGCAGCGGGCGCGAATGGGTTGGCATCAATGAGTAAAGTTGAAATTGCGGGTATTTTGTTGTTCTGCCACGGTGCCGGGTCGGTGGTTAGCCCATTATTAGTCGGTTATCTGAGCGGGTATATCGACAATGCAATGTTTTTGGTTTGCGGAATTTCCATGCTAATTCTCGCCATCGTGGCTGCTTTCTCGAAGACCCATCATTCAGCCGATATTATCCAGCTGCATCGCCAAAACGGTCATCAAGTTGAGATGGATGAAGCGGCCTGAGGCTTGAAGCGGCAGGTTTATTCAAATCCGGTATTGCCTTCCCTGATGCGCTCCAATGGTTCGCCTGTCACCACATGAAAAAACCATGGTTGAGTGTTCATAGAGGAGGGTGCGCCTTTAGCGATAGTAATCTTTGTTTTCGCTTGAAATGTGGACGGTGATCTCATCATTCAAAATGGCTGAAGCAAGCTTAATCCAAATGTTGTTGTCTTCAGATCTAACTGCCGTGATCAGGTTTGTATCCTGAGCCAGGGCGTTGAACATATTCTGGTCTGCGTAAGCAGGCGCCACAATCATCAGCCCGACTAGTAAAGTTAGTGCTCTCATGGAATTTTCCTCAAAGTTGCCAGGTGTGTGTTAGAGAGATCTAACTTTGTTGTATTCATGTAGTTCGTTATGCTTAATCATGCTTTGAATTTCTTCTAAGTATGCAATCCGTCGTTCAGAATAGCGGCCTAGTCCAGTGGCAAGTTTGACGCCACTCAATCTTTCGCTATCAACTCGTAACTCTGCGCGCAAAGCCCGAAGTGAAGAGCCGGCATTTCGGCGTTTGGGCTTAATGCCGCAGCCCTCTTGATAGCACCAGATACCGAAGAGATTTTTACCTTCCCCAGGCTGATTCGTTGGCGCTCTGGGCGAGCACTAGCGATGCCGGTACAACATCGACACGTGTCAGTAGGGCATCGAATTGCGCATCATCTTGAATCGAGGATTCTTGGAATCCATAACGCTTTATGAGCTGATCCAACTGTTTCCGTTCACTTTCTTGTACAGACCCAATTCTTGCTTTCTCTCTATACTCAAGAACGAACATCCGCTCTGCTCAGACATGATCATTGGTCGCTTCGATCTTTTTTTGAAGATAAGTGAAAAATTTTGCTTTCTTTTCGGAGACATTGGTAATGTCCCCGACATTTAGGAATAGGCTTAGGCTCGGGCGATACACAGTTAGGAAGTGATAATTCACTTGCTTCCAGCGTAACGCTGGCTTCAAGTCTTAAGCGCAAGGTGACTATCAGCAAGCTAAGAGAGGCGTTGGCATTGTTAGAGCACGATGCTGACGTTAGCGATGATGAACTAGCCGAGACCGTGCTACTCCTGATCGAGTCGCTAGTTAACCGAAGGGAAATTCGATTTCGATTGTATATTTTTAAAATGAGTTCAGGCTGCTTTTTGTCGGTCGCCTTAAGCGTTTCGCGACTTTTGTAGGGGTGGATGAGTCATTAATGGCATCCGCCTGGTTTGGAATCAGGGTCCAGCACAGTGAGTAACTGGGGGCATCACTTTATTACTTCGATACAAGGTCAACATACTGTTGAAAAGTCATAAATTTGTATAGGTTCTTGCCAAACTCGCTCTTCATGGGTGCTGCGTACTTCCCTAAACTTGAAGAAGTGTGGTTAATTCGTACCATCAGTAATCGATAATTGTGAGTTAGTGGTGTGAGCACGTTGGAAGGAATCATAAAGTGAGCTTGCAAGTACTCACCAACGCCTGGCTTGAATTGCCTGACAAAGGCTTTTCTAGGCACCCTACGGTGACCAGCAGCGGAATTCACTGTGATTGTTCTGGTTTGATCAGCTTGTTGTGCGAACACTTAGATGTACCGAAGCCCTATGCTTTAAAGCAGCCCAGGGCCGTTCACTATTTTGCTGTTCTGCAGGAAATCGGCTCTAACAATATTCATCAGGTAAAGCCCTGGGACCTGATGGCCTGGCGTAAAGAAAATGTTCCGAAGTCTGGAGATAGCGGCCATGTTCTGTTGGTTGCAGGGGAGCCGGAATCGATAGAAGAAAACATCTATCGACTGGCCGTCATTGATGCGACTAAGGTCCACAATGGCTTGGCCCGCCGCGAGATCTGCTTGCACACCAACGCGCACGGTCGGGTGATTGGCGTACAATTGCATTTGTCTGAAACCAAGGTCAAACGGAGCCCTATCTATCACGCGCCTTTGCTTAACAAACGCTATTGCCTGGGTTGTGGTGTGCCTCGAAAATTGTGCCTGTGCCATCAAGTTGACGTGAACCGGCCTGGGTCACCCATGATCATTTTGCGTCATCCAGATGAGCGCAAGAAAACCCTGTCGACGGTGTCTTTAATCAAGCAGCGCTATCCTGAAGTGCTCGTTCAGGAAGGTGAGACCTTTAGTCCGATTCGGCGGCAAAATTTAGCCTTACTATTTCCTGATGCCGATACGGCTGCGAGTTCATTGGGAGGCGCTGGTGTTTTAATTGGGCCTACAAGTATTGTTAGTCATCTCGATACTGCAACGGAGCAGCAAACGCTGGTGCTGCTGGATGCGACCTGGCGCAAAGCAAAACGGATGTTGCATGAGAATGCCTGGCTGGCTGGACTACCGCGTGTGAGTATCGAGCCCAGGGCAGTATCCGACTATTTGTTGCGCAAGGTGCCCAGCCCAAAAGCTCTTTCGACCGTTGAAGTCGTTGCCCTGATCCAAAACGATCCGGCGCTGCAAAAGCTTTTCCGAGTCTTTATGCAAAAACAAATCGAGCTGATGGGTAAGGATAAATACGCAAACAACTATCGTGAATATATTAACTACACGCCGTTTTAGCTTCTGAGATACTCAGAGTTCTGGAAACCTTATGGGTTAGTGCCCGCTGCTATTGGCCTCTGGCCCATCCTCCGCCGCATCTTGCCTGTCTGGAATAAGGATATAACTAAAAGTGAATGAAAACTGCATTTTTGCCAGAAAGGTCCTAGACTGATGTTCGGCTTATCAAGATCTTTAAGGGGGAGTAATGAAAACTAGAATAATAATGTTAGTTGCTGCTTTTGCCTGGGCAAGTCAGTCCGGTGCAGCTCAGGATATTGAAGAAATTGTCGTCACAGCAACAAAGCGTGCCGCGACTATTCGGGATGTACCTTTTTCCATTAATGCTCAAACTCAAGAAGACATTCAGCGCACAGGTGCCAGTAGTCTTGAAGATCTAGCGCGAAACGTCGCTGGTCTGACGGTACAAAACCTCGGTCCAGGTCAAAGCCAGGTCGCTATTCGTGGTGTGTCTGCTGGCCAGATCGTTCGTGACCAGCCGGGCGTGAAGGAGCAGGTCGGTGTCTACATGGACGAGTCAGTTATCTCGCTGTCACTATTTACACCTGATTTTGATCTTTATGATCTGAATCGAGTTGAAACCTTGCGGGGCCCACAGGGCACTCTATTCGGTTCAGGCTCAGTGGGCGGCACGATTCGTTACATCACCAACCAGCCAATCATCGGCCAATCAGAAGGTTCTCTCGAGTTCGATCTGAATTCTGTGACTGATGGTAATGAGGGTGGACACGCTAAGGGTATGGTCAACGTACCACTTGCTGACAATGCCGCGTTGCGACTGGTTGGCTATACGACAGAATATGCTGGGTTTATCGATGCGCTGGGTGAAAGTGGCACTTCAGACTCAGATGTGAACACGGGGAACCGAAGTGGTATTCGAGCTGCATTGAAGTGGCAGCCGACTGAAAATATCACGATCACACCCCGTATCATTTTCCAACGGATTGAAACTGACGGATTTAATCGTCAGGAAGTATTCAACCTCTATGCGAATCAATTCACAACGACTCGGCCTGCTATCCAGTTGGGTGATCGTGAACAGTATTTGCTGACCGGTGAAGCTTTTGAAGACGACACGCACCTGATTGATCTGACGGTCGAGGTCGCGTTTGATGCATTTGACCTGACCTTGGTCACTAGCGCTATGGATCGCGACATTCTCGTTAGCCGTGATGCAAGTGCGTTGACAGGTAGTGTATCTGTGGATCTGGGTTTTCCCGCCGCAGCCGTTCTGCTCCCATCTAACCTACGTGATACAACTGACCTTGCGCAGTTTTCTCAGGAGATCCGATTGAGCTCAAAGGGCGATTCACGTCTGCAATGGCTGGTAGGTGTGTTCTATTCGGACACAGAGAGAACCTATGCTCAGAGACTGCCAACACCTGGCTATGCTGTCTTCACTGATCTGACGCTTGGTGTAGGTACGTCTGCTGCGGTTGCCAATGGCTTTCCCATTGACTCACCATTTAATTCGGATCTTCCCTATGACATCGAGCAAACAGCCGTTTTTGGCGAGGTGACCTATGACGTTAACGAACAACTCAGTCTGACACTGGGTGGCCGCTGGTATGACTTCGAAGAAAAGCGGGTTATCACTTCAGGTGGTCTGTTCGCTAACGGCGATTCAGGCATCGTTGATAAGACGACGTCGGACGGATTTAACCCTCGCTTCCTGGCTGCCTATGAGGTTAATGAGAACTTAACGTGGAACGCTCAGGCGGCTCAAGGGTTCAGACTGGGTGGAGTTAATGATCCGCTTAACGCTGGATTGTGTACCGCTAGTGACAGGGCAACGTTCGGCAGTTTTCAGGCTTATGAGGATGAGACCATGTGGAACTATGAAACTGGTTTTAAGGCTGCATGGGACAACGGTGTCCGCTTGAACGTGGCCGTGTTCCGGTCTGAAATCGAGGACCTGCAAGTTACATTGGATGCCGGCTCTTGTTCTTCACGCATCTCGTTCAACGTCGAGGAAGCACACACCACGGGTATTGAGTTCGAGCTAACAGCAGAACCCACTGAGGGGCTTGTGTTAAGTCTTGTGGGTAGTGCGCTGGAATCAGAGTTTGATGACACAGTCACGTCTGGCGGTGCAATTTTGGGTGGTGTTGAAGACGGCAATCGTCTCGCATCTGTGCCGGAACTGCAGCTAGCAGCAAGTTCTACTTATAATTTCAGCACAGAACTGTTTGGCGGAAGTGACGGATATTTCTCCATTACTGCGCAGCACGTCGGCGATCGTTTCACTCAGCCAAGTGATCAGGTTGCCGGTGCCGGTGTATTCTCTTCCGGGCTGCCATTTGGCGGTGCAACTGGCGCAGAAACAACCACGGTTGATCTGGAACTGGATCCCTACACGCTGATCAACATGCGTCTTGGCATCGTCAAAGGTGACTGGGAAACGGCGATCTATTTGGACAACGTTTCTGATGAAAACATCGACCTTTCGTTCGACCGTGAACGAGGCGGTAGGGCCCGATTGGGTTTTCGCACTAATCAGCCTCGCACTATTGGATTGGTCGTTAGAAAGTTCTTTAACTAAACCCAGTTGAAATTTGAAAGAGCGCCGAAAGGCGCCTTTTTTTTGTCTTACTGCTGGCTTGCAGGTTACGTTGGCCCCATAGATAAAGGACATAAAATATCATTGCCATTTCGAGTTGATGTTCGCGACATTAAGAGGTTGTTGGGGAAAAATAGGGTAGAAAGTAGAGTCGGAGAAGCCCTTCAAGCCTAAGGTGTTTATCAGTCATGTCACCGCCGATCGAGAATTCCTCGAAGAGCATCTTGTCGGATTTTTGGAGATCAACGGTATCAATACCTGGTACTCCAAGGCTGCGACACAGTCCGCTTCAGCGTGGGATTAGGATTTTCGAGCCTGATTCGAATCGTCTAGCCATAAAGCAACAACTAACAGAAGAGAAGGGGGCACAGAATGACCAGTCAGGATACCTTGTACGAGATTGATAGCGGCATCGCGACCATCACCCTCAATCGACCCGAACAGATGAACACCCTGGGTGGTTCGATGCTGGCGCTGGTTAGCCAATATATTCAGCAGGCGGAAGACGATAAAAATGTGCGAGTGATCATTCTCACGGGGGCTGGCCGCATGTTTTGTGCCGGTCTTGATGTGGTGGGCGCACAATCCCGAGCAGGTTCCCAGGCAGGTAATAATACTGCAGCCGAGATCCCAGTAACACTTGATGTCAAACGCTTTCCGCCCGCCGTTATTTACAACTGTGAAAAACCGGTTATCTGTGCCTTGAATGGCGCAGCTGCTGGCTTCGGCATGGATATGGCACTTGCTTGCGATATTCGCGTGATGGCGCAAACGGCCAAGCTAGCACCTACCCCTGTTAAGCGCGGTATTGTGCCAGAGAGCGGTGGCACCTGGATATTGCCGCGCTTGGTAGGTTGGGAAAAAGCCGCGGAGATATTTTTTACCGCACGTAATCTTGGTGCTGACGAGTGTAAGGAGCTTGGCTTATGTGCCCATGTGGTGCCAAACGAGGAACTCATGACCTTCGCCAGAAAGCTCGCCACAGGCATAGCCGCCAATGCACCGCTGGCGGTCCAGTCTGCCAAGCGACTGATGCGCATGGGCATGTCTCAGCAGTTCAACGACCATGTTCATCACGTCTATATGAATTTCTTGCAGCTGATGAGAACCGAAGATGCCAAGGAAGGCATGACCTCCTTTGCTGAGAAGCGGCCGCCTGATTTCAAAGGTCATTGAAACAGAAGGGTCAGAAACAGAAGGGTCAGAAACAGAAGGGGCAGCGTAAATTCAGAGCAGTCATTCGCTCATTCCGGTTTTCATGAGTTAGCCAAATAGCTCGTGGATAGCAGAACCTGTAAACCGGATTAATTGGGATATAACCACAGCAGTGCCAGTTAGTGCACGTGGCTGTGACCGTTCATTTCAGGCCTTTCAGAAATGTATCAATGCCAGGTCCAAATAATTTTATCATCAGTTCTGACAGCTGGTCTGGAGAGTCAATAAATCCTCGTTCAAGCCACACGGTCAATGTTGCATGCAGAGCACTGCATTGAATTGCGATCAGATACTCACGTTCGAATGCTGGTAAGGGACGCAGATGATTCACGCTAATAATACGGTCAAGTAGTTTGTCAGAGACTTGTCTGCAAGGCTCGAGGAATAAAAACCCCGGGCAGTACTTTAGCAGTGGGGTTAGCGTTAACTTGTGCTGCTCATGAGCACGAAAGACCACAGAAGTTAAGATACTGTCAGTTAATGGCAGCTTCAACATGTCGTTAGTGACGTTATCGGCAATTTCTTCCAACATACTGGAAACCATTTCTTTGACCACCTGTTCCAGAGACCCGAATCGTGCATAAAGTGTTTTACGAGTAACACCTGCAGCCTTCGCGACTTCAGAGATGGTAAGCGTCGTGAAAGGACGCCCCTCAGAGAGTAGCTGAACCACGGACACTTCAACCGCGGACCTTGTTCTCGCTATTCTGGGATCGAGTCTGTGATCGAAGGGCTGCTTGGATGCACTCATTGTTGGTCTTTACCTCTTTATGAGGTTTGCCGTAATAGGGAACTTAGACAAAGTATACACTTGACTACGTTCTCTCTCAAAGATAAGTTACAAGTGTTTACTAATAGGATGTTCCGATGAGCACGACCCTAAAAGCCCCGGATGTAGCGACTCAGCCCCTTGAGAATATCGACGTTAGTCACCCAGAACGGTTTCGTGACGATGACTGGCAAGATTGGTTTGCTCGGCTACGTAAGAAAGATCCCGTCCATTTTTGCCAGGACAGTGTTAACGGCGCTTTTTGGTCTGTCACCAAACATGCAGATATTAAGGCGGTGGATACCAACCATGAAGTTTTTTCGTCGGAGGCAGGTGGCATATCCATTATAGACCCCAGGGAAGAAGACGCTGGGATTGAAAATTTTATTGCCATGGACCCACCAAGACACGACCAACAGCGCATGACAGTAACGCCATCTGTGGCGCCGTCTAACCTTGCGACAATGGAACCCCTGATCAGGGAAAGAGTGACTGACATCCTTGATAACCTGCCTGTGGGAGAAACTTTCAATTGGGTGGATAAGGTTTCAGTTGAGCTAACGGCCAGGATGCTGGCGACCTTGTTCGACTTTCCCTACGAAGATCGGCGCAAGCTGATTTATTGGTCCGATCTCACCACCAACGTGCCACAAGTCACTGGTATGGAGGTCGATATGGAGGAACGGCAAGCGGGACTTCAAGAATGTGCCATGACCTTCTTTCAGCTGTGGCAAGAACGCGCTGCCGCAGAACCTAAGTTTGACTTGATATCGATGCTCGCACACGGCGAAGCGACAAAAGATTTGATAAATGACCCAATGGGGCTTTTAGGTAATATTTTATTGCTTATCGTCGGTGGCAATGACACCACCCGCAATAGCATTAGTGGTGGTGTCATCGCATTGAATCAGTATCCCGACGAATATCAAAAGCTGCGCGACAATGCTGCTCTGATTCCGAACATGGTGTCTGAGATGATTCGCTGGCAAACCCCGGTTATCCACATGAGGCGTACAGCGTTAAAAGATTTCGACCTAAATGGGAAAAACATCAAGCAAGGCGACAAAGTTATCATGTGGTATTTGTCTGGAAATCGTGACGAGAGTGTTTTTCCTGATGCGGAGCAATTAATCATCGATAGGAAGAACGCACGGCAGCATGTCTCTTTCGGTTTTGGCATTCATCGCTGTATGGGTAATCGTCTTGCCGAAATGCAATTACGCGTACTCTGGGAAGAAATACAGAAACGCTTCCATAAGATTGAAATAGTAGGCGATGTGACGAGGCTACCGAACAATTTCATCCGTGGTATATCGGATGTGCCGGTTGTGCTGCATCCTTACTAAGCACTTTAATTGCGCGATTTATAATAGCGATGATTGCCCAAGAGAAACATTGAAATCAACGCGTACCCTGAAAGAGGGTCGTCGCTGATTCAATGGCAGAAGTCGTCAACCAAGTCAGGTATTGTGATAGGCGATAATTGTCTCCCACTGAAATTTAGGTAAAAAATTTAATGAGAATATTCGCTGTCATAGGGTTGCTTGGATTGTTGATCGGTTGTGGTGATAGTCAACAGCCTGCGGAACTCGAGGTAACAGATCAAGTTGAAGTCTCTGAGGCGCCAGTCTCGACGGAATCAGTCTCGAAAGAACCAGCCAAAAGCACGGTCGACAAGACAGATTCTAATTGGAAATCGAATGTCACCGAGCCTGCGATGATGACGTTTGAAGCAGGCAAAACTTATGCTTGGGAACTGGAAACCAATCTGGGCACCATGACATTCAGATTGTTCCATAATGAGTCCCCGGTGCATGTGAACAGCACTATCTATTTGACCGAACTAGGATTCTACGACGACGTCATTTTTCATCGGGTGATTCCTGGCTTTATGGCGCAGGGGGGAGACCCAACCGGCACTGGTCGTGGTGGTCCTGCGTATAAGTATGACGGGGAGTTTGCAGCTGGCCTGTCCCACACTAAACCCGGGCTGTTAAGCATGGCAAACGCTGGGTCCGGAACCGATGGTAGTCAGTTCTTTATTACTTTCTTGCCCACTCCATTTCTTGACGGCAAGCACACGATTTTTGGTGAGCTCACCTCTGGTATGGAAGTACTTAAGGCCCTTGAAGCCCGTGGTAGCCGGGGCGGCAAGACTTCCGAAATGCTAAAGATTGTCCGAGCAAAAATTCTGATTCTATAAGTAATAGTTCTGTAAAACGAGCTCAATAAAGACTCGCTTAGATTGGCTTTCACCCAAGGGCCCTGACGATGGAAGTTCCGGTTAACAACGCGTACATGGACGAAAAAGATAATCGAGACCTGTCTAAAATACCGGGTACCTACGGTTATCCAGTTCTTGGCCACACCTTTGACTTCCTCAAGGATCCGTTGGCCTTGATGCTAAGTGAATACCAAAAGCATGGGCCGGTGTTTCGACAGTCCTTGGCATTTCAGCGCATGGTGGCGACGGTTGGACCAGACATGGTTAAGCTTGTCACCCTTGACCCCGACAAACTGTTTTCGTCCCGTATGGGGTGGGAAGGTCTCACCGGTGAGTACTTCTCTGGCAGTCTAATGTTGATGGACTTCGATGATCACCGCTTGCAGCGTCGCCTTATGCAAACGGCTTTTAAGACGGGAGCCATGCGAAGCTACGTTGACAACGTCAACACGATTACCAGAGACACAATAAATGCCTGGCCAACAGAGCAGTCGTTGTCATTCTATCCGACTATAAAAGCTTTACTGCTGGATATTGCCGCCAAGGTATTCTTAGGGGCTCAATTGGATGAAGAAGGAGCCGCTCTTAACAAGGCATTTATCGATTTCGCCGATGGTACGGTTGGCATCATCAAAAAGGACTGGCCGGGGCTGGTTCATCGTAAAGGATTAGAAGGTCGGCGTGTTCTAGAGAAATTTATTTGGCGGTCAATCGACAGTAAACGCCAGGCAGAGGGTACTGATATGTTCAGCCACTTTTGTCATGAGAAAAATGAGAATGGCGACTACTTTAGTCATCAGGAAATTACTGACCATATGATCTTCTTGCTTTTTGCCGCCCACGATACAACGACCAGTGCGCTCACGATGGTTATGCATCTGCTCGCTGCCAATCAGAATTGGCAGGAACAATTGCGAGATCAAATTGTTAGCCGCAATGTCGGCGAGTTGAGCTATGACCAGCTCGACTCGGTACCGTTAACTGAATACACCTTTAACGAGGTATTGCGTATGTATCCACCTGTCGTCGGTGTCGTCCGCCGTACTATCAGGCCTTGTCAAATTGCGGGTCATCAAGTGGCGGCTCATACGGTGGTGCAGACGTCGATCCTGGCAAACCACTACCTGGAGGAGTACTGGCGCGAGCCTTTCAAGTTTGATCCTATGCGTTTTGCCGAAGGCAGGCAGGAGCATAAACAACACCCTTATCTATGGGCGCCGTTTGGTGGTGGTGCGCACAAGTGCATCGGGCTGCACTTTGCTGACATGCTATTTAAGAGTGTCCTCTTTCAGACACTTAAACAATTCCGCGTCAATTTTGTTGATGAAAAACAGCGCGACCATAAAATACAGTACGTCCCCTTTCCTAAACCCCAGGATAACCTACCGCTGGTTTTCAGCAAAATATAGACGCACCGCTTTTGCGGAAGTAATTGTGGAAGTGGTCTGTATCTAATCGGATTTCGTATACCCTCCGCTCGTCCGCGTAAATTCGGCGCGGCGCCGTAAACTCGGAGAACAAAATGCCGACAGTGGCTGAATTGCGTGAAAAAAGTGACAAGCCAGACCCTTTGATAGCCACAACAGAAAATGACCCTCAGCATATCGTTGAGAGCGGCAATAGTCGTGTAACGACTAGGAAGAAGCCGTTGATTGGTTTACTGCAAGTGGCCGTCGTTATTGCTCTGATGGGACTGGCGTTTATCTTCTCCAGGGAGCCAGGCCAACCTGCGGGCGCATCTGCGCTGGTTCAAAATACTGCTTCAGTTTCGACCAAACCAGCGCCCCTGGTGTCTATTCTCCGACCTGCCGCCTCAGCGCAACAATTGGCGATCTCGTCAACCGGTTCAGTGGTTGTCCGCAGCTACGTCACGCTGATTCCCCAGGTATCGGGAAAAGTGACTACAACATCTGGTTCACTCAGAAATGGCGGTAGTTTCTCAGCAGGTGAAACTCTCGTCACACTCGAGAAGCGGGATTTCGTGCTGGCACTTGCTCAGGCTGATGCAGATGTGGCATCAGCAGAAGCGTCCCTGGAGCTTCGCATGGCCGAAGGGTCCGCGGCCGTGTCCAACTATCGGATGCTCAATGCCGATAAGCCAGTACCGCCTCTTGTAGCTAAAGCTCCACAGATCGCGCAGGCAAAAGCTCAGTTGCAGTCTGCGATTGCGCGCCGTGATATTCAACAGACAAACCTTGATCGCAGTGTCTTTTCCCTGCCTTTCTCTGGCCGCGTTGTGGAAAGCACCGCGGATGAAGGACAGATTCTAAATGCAGGCCAGTCTTTTGGTCGTGTGTACGCCTTGGACGCGGTCGAAATTGTGATTTCACTCGCACCGGAACAGCTCGCGAAATTAGCGCCAGCAAAAAATCGAGAAGTGACCATTACCATCGACGGTGTGTCATTCGAGGGACTTGTCGACAGAGTAGCCGCAGAACGAGATTCCCGTAGCCGGTTTACTCAGGTTTTTATTGCACCAAAAAACAATCAATCACTAACGCCAGGTACGTTTGTATCCGTTGAAGTGCGTGGACCTGTCGTCAGCGACACGTTCTTGCTCCCGGAAAGTGCGCTTCAGGTGGGTCAGGTGTTCTGGGTGGTCAACAACGGCAACCTCGTCGAAGTAGCTGCGAATGTTCTAGGTCGTCAAAACGATCAGTACCTGGTTAAAGCATTTGAGTATGACCAGGGTATCGTTGCAGGGTCAGTGCCCGGTGCGCGCAATGGTTTGCCTGTCCGACTGGCAGAGACTAACTGATGCTTGGTCCGAGTAAGACCAATGAGAGTAATCTCAATGGGAATCAGACCAACATACCCCCGATCGACAATTATCGGGGATTGGTCGCTTATTTTGCTCGCAACCCAGTAGCAAGCAATCTTCTTATGATCATCCTGCTTGTGGGTGGTCTATTGGCAGCGCTGGGTTTAACGGCGCAGGTCTTTCCAACAATCGATCCCGGTACGGTGACAGTTTCTGTCCCCTATCCCGGCGCGACCCCCTCAGAAGTTGAGGAAGGTATTACTCGGCGGGTTGAAGAGGCCGTGTTTGGCCTCGCTGGCGTTGCCCGTGTCACATCCCGAGCTTCAGAAAATCTTGGCTCCGTAACACTTGAATTGAAAGATTTCGTAGACGCGGACAAGGTCCGCGACGATATTGAGGCTGCGGTCGAACAGTTGGTAGACTTTCCACCGGAAGATGCAGAGCAGCCTAAAATTGTCCGGGCCGAGACTCTGTCAGACGTACTCACCGTTGTTGTCAGCTCGGAACTCGGTGAGCGGGAACTCCGCCAAGGCGCAGAAATGATCGAAGCAAAACTGCTGGCATTGCCCCGCGTATCTCTGGTGTCTCTGATCGGAGCCAAAGACTATGAAATCGCGATTGAGATTTCCGAGGACTCCCTGCGCCGTTACGATCTCACGATGTCCGAAGTTGCCGATACGATTCGTCGATCATCTATCAATCTTTCATCCGGTGAGATTCGGACTCAGGGTGGCGATCTCTTGCTTCGCACCAACACCAAAGGTTCAACCGGCGACTCATTCGAGAATATTGTACTCCGCGCTGGATCAGACGGAAGTATCCTCCGGGTATCTGACGTCGCGACGGTTAGGGATGGGTTTATTGACGTTGATCTGATCAACCAGTTCAATGGGCGCGAAAGCGTTCTACTTAAAGTACAAAAATCAGACTCGGAAGATGTCCTGGCGATCGCTGAGGAAATTAAAGATTTTCTGGCTGTCTATAGGCCGCCAGCAGGTATCGATGTCTCTGTGTGGAACGATCAGACAGAAGTTCTGCAAGATCGTATTGGTCTCTTGTTGAGGAACGGCCTGCTTGGTTTTGCGCTCGTTTTTCTATTTTTGGTTGTCATGTTGGATTTAAGGCTTGCCCTCTGGGTAGCCATGGGCGTGCCGATTTCCTTCTTGGGTGCTTTTCTCTTCTTCGACGCTTTCGACATCAATATCAATATGATGTCTCTGTTTGCGTTGATCATTGTGCTGGGAATCGTCGTTGACGATGCTGTGGTCGTGGGCGAAAACATTATCGCCGAACAGGAACATGGCAAGGTCGGTATGGAAGCAGCCATGGACGGCGTCAAAGGTGTCTTCGGGCCTGTCATGGTGGGTGTTTTGACAACGATGGCAGCTTTCGCGCCGCTGCTGTTTGTAACGGGCACCTTTGGTCAGCTTCTTGCCGTCGTGCCTGTGGTTGTTATTTTGGTTTTGGGTATGTCGCTGATAGAAGCTTTTCTGATTTTGCCATCCCACCTGGTAAACGGTGGTAGATGGAGTCGGTGGCCTCTCGACGTGATACAGGACAGAGTGGCTGCAGGTGTCGAAAAGTTTCGGAGCAATATTCTAGCGCCTGCAGTCGCTCGTGCCGTTCGCTATCGTTACCTGACGCTTGCGGCTGGCTTTGGACTCTTAGTGATTGCTGGGTCATTGGTCAGCACCGGTGCCGTGCGTTTCATTTTCTTACCTGACCTGGAAGCAAACACCATACGCGCGACTGTCGAATTTCCTGTCGGTACGCCGTTTGAGTCAACCGAGAGCGCAGCTGCTCGACTCGTCGAAGCTGCTAATGTGGTTAATGCGCGTCTTGACGACATTGCGTTTGAATCTATCAGTGTCACCATTGGTGGGCAAACCAGAACGGGCGGCGGACCTGGCGGCGCAACCGGAATGACGATTGCTAGCCATCTTGCATCCGTGCAAATAAAGCTGGGTCCCGAGCCGCCAAGAACCCTTTCTGCAAAAGAACTGGAACGACTATGGCGAGCAGAGGTGGGTCAGATTCCTGGCATAGAACGCTTGTCCTATGTCGCAGCTTTCTTTGGCGGGCAACCTGATATTGAGTTTGAACTTGCACATCAGGACGGTAATGTTTTGGAAGAGGCTGTTGCCACCCTAAAAGGTCGCTATGAGACCATTGATGGGGTTTATGAAATTCAGGATTCCAACAGTATTGGTAAGCGGCAGGTTGACATTAATCTTACGCCTGTAGGTGAGGCGGCAGGGTTGACCCCTGCGGACATTTCAAGGCAGCTGCGGCGAAACTTTTTCGGCGAAGAGATTCAGCGCATTCAGCGCGGTCGCGAAGAAGTAAAGGTCATGGTTCGCTATCCTGAAAGCGATCGACAGTCGACCGCTGATTTATTCGACGCTCGGATCCGACTGTCCGACGGTAGTGAAGCGCCGCTCTCTAGCGTCGCAAGCGTGACAGAATCACGAAGCTATTCTGCTATCAACCGCGTGGATGGATTACGTATTGTTTCTGTCTCAGGTCAGGTCGACGAGGCGGTTACCACGCCCAGTGAAGCGAATTCGGCTGTGCTAGGGCAATTTGTACCCGCGCTTATCGAGCAGTTTCCTGGCTTACAGGTCAAGCAGGCAGGGCAAGGTCGTGAACAATCTGAAGATCTCGGCGCACTAGGTAGGTCTGCTTTGACTGCCTTGCTTATCATTTTTGCTCTGATGGCAACGCAGCTAAAAAGCTACACGCAACCACTTATCATATTGGCAGGGGTGCCCTTTGGTGCTGCAGGTGCTCTGGTGGGCCACTATCTGCTCGGCTACAACTTATCGTTCATTTCCATCTTTGGCATGGTGGCCTTGAGTGGTGTTGTGGTTAATGACTCGTTGGTACTGGTGGACCGCTACAATAAGTTGATTGAAGAAGGTTGGGAAAATGGTAAGGCGATCGTTGAAGCATCTCGGCGTCGGTTTCGAGCTATATTTCTGACCACGGCGACAACCGCACTAGGTCTGACGCCAATGCTGTTCGAAACCAGTACGCAAGCTCAGTTTCTGATTCCCATGGCGGTAAGCCTGGCAACGGGCATTGTCTTCGCCAGCGTGATCATTCTGTTCCTCGTTCCGGCTTTGGTGATGATTCGCGAGGACATGCGGATGAAAAATAGAGCAGAGGGGAAAAATCCAACGACCCTGGCGACCACGGCCGGGTAAAACTGGCGTCACGGGTAAAACAGGGGTCAGAGTAAAACTCAAGAATTTTTACTCTGACCCCTGTTTTAGGCTCCGGTTTTACCCGGCGGAAACCGCAGCATTGGGCTGGTTGCGCAGTACTTGGCCGGATCGAAGGCCCGTTAACTCACCATTTTCTACAATGATATTGCCATTACAGATGGTGGCTAAATAGCCCTTCGCCTTTTGAGTCAAACGAGGTGTGTCGCCAGGGAAGTCACGAATTAACGTAGGTTGGCCTTCGATCACCTTGTCGACGTCAATAATATTTACGTCTGCACGCATGCCGACGGCGAGAGTGCCACGGTCAGCAAAACCAAGGATGCGCGCCTGGGCACTGGTTAACAGTCGAATCGTCTCTTCAAGCGTAAAAGTGCCTTTCTCGCGATACCAGTGTGACAGCATAAAGGTTGACCATCCTGCATCGATAATTTGAGTCAGGTGAGCTCCGGTGTCACCGAGGCTTGGCAAGATCCAATCATTCTTCAGAAACTCTTCCAGCCCTTCATAGTTCTTGTTGCCGAATCGGACATGGAACAGCGCTTCGCCATCACTTTCCAACATAGCGCGTAGCCAGGTCTCGGCGGGATGTTCGCCAGCAGCGGCCGCGATTGCAGGCAGGCTCTCATCAGCGCCCTTGGTATACTCAGGCGATTCACTATTGCCGAGTGAATAGAAGTTACTCACCCAGGTATCAAGTGTCGGAGCGCCGTTGCCGCCGCTGCCCATTTCACTGGCTTCCTTGATCAGCGTGGCTCGAGTATCGGCGTTCTGGATTGCGGCGAGGCGGGCTGGAAAGTCGAGGCTGATAAGCTCTTTCCATGCTGGCGACATAAACATAATGTTAGTTTTAAGGCCGGACAAGAAGCCAAAGGATCTTGGCAGGGCGAGCCCTGTAATATCGATGCCTTCCGCTAACATCGATTCAATAATGTCGGTGTATGCGTTGGCTTTCCCGGCGGTGCCTGGAATATGCGGCGCAGTAAAGATAACGCGAGTTTGGGCAGCTAGAGCCTGTTCACGCAAGATCGCCATTTCAGTGTCTAGGCGAGAATATTCCAGGACGTTTTGGACCAGACCGTTGTTGTCGCCAACGGCTTTGGCAATCGCGACCATCTCTTCGCTTTTGGCGAATGTTCCGGGGATACTGCGACCGTCTGGCATTTTGTGAGCGATCAGTCGGCTACTGGAAAAACCTACCGCGCCTTCGGCGACGGACTTTCCTGCTAATGCTGCCATCTGAGCAATTTCATCAGCTGTCGGTTCGTCGTCAACGCCCCGCTCACCCATCACGTAGGTTCTAATAGCACAATGCCCAACCATGCCGACGAGGTTAATGGCGGGTTTTAACTTCTCGAGAGAATCGAGATATTCACCATAACTTTCCCAGTCCCAGGGCAGGCCGTTGAGGATGACTGAACTCGGAATGTCTTCGACCGATTCCATCATCCCGGCCAGGTATTCTCGATCTTGTGGTTTACAGGGCGCAAAGGTTACGCCGCAGTTACCGATCAACGCAGTGGTCACGCCGTGCCAAACAATGGGTGTGAGGTCTGGGTCCCATCCAGCTTGTGCATCCAGGTGGGTGTGCAGGTCTACAAACCCAGGCGTTACTGCATGTCCTTTAGCATCGATTTCTCGGGTGCCATTGCCCTCGACCTTGCCCACGGCAACGATGGTGTCATTGTCGATGGCAACATCACCCAGGTAGGGTTTTGAGCCGGTGCCGTCGACAATTAAGCCGCTGCGTATGACGAGATCATGAGACATGGTAAGTATCCTGGATGAAGTGGGTTGGTGATTCAGACGATGGAACAGAGTACACCAAATCCCAGGGGTCGGGAATCTTAGGCATTAAACCCTGGCCTAAACCCCAGAGGAAGCACGCTACCATCCACTTTTTATCTGTTAGTGATCAGCTTTCGGCACTGGGTCAGAATAATCAGAGTGATACCTGCAGTTAACACCAGAGAAATCGGATTGCTGAGTAAATCCCAGATCAGTGCGGTCAGATCATTTTGTACCGAAAGTGCCGCCCGACGATAAGACACGTCCATTAATGGTCCCAGTATGATGCCGAGAATGATTGGCGCGACCTGAAAGCCGTACATTTTGATGAAGTAACCAAAAACACCACAGGCCAACATCCAATAGATGTCTGTCACAGAGTTTTGAATCGCGTAGCTGCCAACAACTGATAACACCAGGATCAGGGGCAGTAGGATGCCTTTAGGACACTGAACAATTCGCGCGAACAACGAGATGCCCGTAAGCCCGAAGATCAAAATGAAAATATTAGCCAGGGCGAGATTACCGACGGTGAACCAAAATAGATGCGGGGTCTCGACCAGCATCAATGGTCCGGGCTGAATGCCATGAATAAACAATGCCCCAATGATTACCGCCGTTACCGCGTCTCCCGGCATACCCAACGTTAGCATTGGAATGTAAGCCCCGCCGACTGCGGCGTTGTTGGCAGTTTCTGCTGCAATCAAGCCTTCATAAGCGCCCTCACCAAAGGGTGCTGATGGTTCTGGGGTTATGCGTTTTGCATGATCGTAGGCTAACAAGGATGCAATGTCGCCACCGGTGCCCGGCAAAGCGCCTACAAAAACACCAATGGCTGAGGTTTGCAGGGAAAGTGGCAGATACTTTTTTACAAGACTAAACGAGGGCAGAATTTTTTCAAGATTTTGTCGAATCGGCTTAGTGTCTAACTGGTGCAATTGAACAAATACTTCCGCCACACCGAAGAACCCTATCATTGCGGCAATATAGGGAATACCCCCGGTGAGTTCGAGAGTATTAAAAGTAAATCTCTCCTCGGCGGTTAGAGGGTCAAGCCCGACCATTCCCAGGCTAACTCCCAGCGCGCCACAAAATATCCCTTTTGCCAATGACTCCCCAGACAGCGTACCCACCAGCAACAACCCAAGCAACGCCAGCAGGAAGTAGTCTCGAGGAGCAAACATAAGCGTAAACTCAGAGATGATCGGTGCGGCCACCATCAGTACCACGATGCCCACCAGACCACCAATAAAGGACATGACGGTCGATAAACCAATTGCCCTGCCTGCTTCGCCCTTCTGTGCGAGGGGGTAACCGTCTAGCGCTGTGACCACTGCGCTCGGTGCTCCTGGGATATTGAGCAGAATCGCAGTGCGTGAACCACCATAAACGCCACCCATAAAAATACCCGCCATCAGTGCGAGGGCCTCGTTGACATCCCAGGAAAATGTAAAGGAAATCAGGATTGATACCGCCATTGTTACCGAGAGACCCGGTATAGCGCCGATATAGATACCGGCAAACGTCCCGGCAGCCGTGAGAAAAAATAAGTAAGGGTTGACCCACCCCATGGCAAAGTATTCGAAAGCCTGGCTCATTCGAACAGGCTCCCATCCGGAAGAATCACTTTAAACACGACACGGAACACGATGTAGATGACGGCCAGCGTATTAACGCTGATCAACAGAGACATCACCACGCCCTTTCGATGCAAATAGAGGATGCTCAGAAACAGAAATAGCGCCGAAGACAGCACAAAACCGACAGTATCGATGAGAGTGATATAACCGATCGTCAACAAGCCAAAAACCAGCAGCAGTGGCGGGGCCATTTGCGGGAAAAAACCTACTGCAGTCCCTGATTTAAACGTAGTCACGCTTATGAAGATTGACGAGGCCAATAAGAATGCACCAGCCAACATGGGCACCGCACCCGGTGAACTAATAGAAGTAAAGCCTGAAATATTGTAAGCCTGGTAGAAAACAAACAAGCTGCCGATGAATAGTAGAAAAGCAAAGACAGCTTCACCCGGTCGCCGAGCTTTAACGCGAGAGGGGGTGCCTGTTGGAGATTTGTTAGTGCTATCAGACTGGCTCATGGTCGAGGAATACCGAAATGATCTGGGGAAACCTTGGTCGCACCTGCATCGTGCAGCAACCAGGTCGTGACGGATTGCCACTTTTTGAGAAATAGGTCGGCCTCTTGACCAGAAATATTCATGGGAATGGCCCCAAAATTGTTAACGAATTTTTCAAATTCCGGATCTGCCGCTCCTTGATGAAAAGCCCGTGTCAGCGATTGTCGAACCTCTTCCGGTGCTTGTCTGTTCACAAACACCCCGTAGAAAGGTCCCCAGGGCAGAAATCGACCGAGCTCGGGATAATCCTGGGTGATGGGCGGTACGCCGGGCAACAGGTCAATTTCAGTATCGTTGACAACCGCAAGCGCACGAAGCCGACCGGAACGGATGTGTTCCGATGTTGCGGTGAAACCGGACGGCAGGAAATCCACATGACCACCCAGCAGAGCCGTAATTGCAGGGCCGTCGCCATCGAAAGGTACTGGCACCACTTCAAACGAATCTGCACTGCCGAGCATTGCGCCAACAACATAGGGCAGCCCCCCGGGTCCTGTTGACCCCATTTTTATTTTTCTTGGGTTAGCTTTTACATCTTCCATGAGATCTTTGAGGCTTCGCCATGGGCGGTCGGGGTGCGAAACAATTACAGAGATACCGCGTGCTAGAACGTTAACCGCATAGAACTCGCTGTAGTCAATTTCTGAGAGCCCCAGGACACCATGTAACTGCGGATTCTCAGCTCCATACAGTAGGGTATAGCCGTCTGACTCTTTGTTGTGGACGTATTTCGTTGATATCGCTCCAGCTCCACCAGAGCGGTTGATCAATACGATTTCCTTGCCCAACAGTGGCTCAACGTAGGGCGTTATCGCGCGACTCATCGTATCCGTCGCACCCCCGGCGCCCCACATAATAATACCTTTGATATTCCTTACCGGAAATTCAGTCGTTGGAGTCGAGGTGTAGAAGCGCACGAAGAACGCGCTGCCGACGAGTATTATCGTTATCAGACTCCAAAGGAGTTTGTTCTCTTGCATCAAGGCAATTCACTTCGAGTTTTTATTTTTATACTTGTCAGACTCGCAAATTTTCAAAAGGAACTACGCTTGAACTATCCCTTTAGGTTCTAGATAAGAACATTCACATGTCGGCTGGACTAGTAATATACTACTAGCCTGTGTATACGTAAGTCATTACTAATCGACAGGAAAGCTAACCTTCGATTCATTTGGCCGTTTGTTCGCTGGCCTTAGATCTAAATGTAACCAGGGATAATTGATGCAAGTCTATTTCTGCATGGCAGCCGAGTGACGAAAGTCTGGCGAATTTACGGCATGTTCGTGAATTTTTCCATGCAACCGGCCTTGCGTTGGATTGAGCGTCCATACTAAACTGCTCAACTAATAAGAGCTTCCCTATTTCAAAGACAGGACGGCGATAATGGCACTTCAAGATCTTTTCTCAGGTGGTTTACTGCAAATCGCAGCGCAGCCAAAAAACAATCACCTGGACCTGTCCACCATTGGTGATATCAAAGTTCTGTTTTTCCCAATTGATCATGACTATCCGGGAGGCTCTGCGGCTATGCACAATGCCGTGTTCGACGAATACGGGTTGCCATATCGAAGTTGTTTTGTGGTCGGCGATCCAGCTAACGTCGCTGATATTTTCGTGGCTCTCAAAGCAGATCCTAATTACATGGGTGGTGGCGCAGGTTCAGGTTTTAAGGACAAGGTTGCGCCACACCTAGACGGACTGGATCAGTCAGCAGAGGCAATCGGTAGCGTTAACGTCATTGCTAGAGAAGACGGAAAACTGATCGGCTACAACACGGACGGAATTGGTTTTGTTAATGGTTTGTTGGAAGAATACCCTGACTGCATCAGCGGTCAGAAGGTAGTGATCCTGGGTGCAGGAGGAACAGCGCTGCCCATCGCCTATGAAATGGCCCAGAAGTCTCCCAGCGAAGTGGTAATCTGCAATCGCACCGTGTCGAAAGCGGAGCACATCGCTGAACTTATTTCCCCGTTCTGTAGTGCCCGTGGCGTGGGTGAAGAGTGTATTGCCGAAGAATTAAGCACTGCAGGCATCGTCGTCAACACGTCTAACAAGGGAGCGCAGCCGAACGAAGCTTATTCTGCGTTTGCTGCCATGACGGGCGAGCCCGGGGCTGATATGGAAACTTCTATTGCCAATCTGGCTGCACTGCCTACAACTGCTATCGTCGCAGATATTTTGTTGGAGCCAGAAACGACAACCTTGCGGATGGCATCGGATCACGGTAATCGAACCCACAGCGGCCAGCACATGAATTTGCACCAAGCTGTGCCAGCTTTCAAAATCATGACGAAACTGGAAAAACCAGCCGAAGATCTGGCGACCATCATGCGGGCGGCTCTTTAGCTGTTGAGAATTACCGGTCAGCAACCAGGCAAGCCTAAATGAAGTTGCCTAGAGAAGAAATGGCGTTCCGAAAGGAATACGAAGCGCTTGTCACACAACGAAAGCTAACAACAGTCTTTAGGCCCGGCAATAGGATCTATCCCAACTTTCGAGGCTATAAGCGTGCCGAAATAATTACTGCCCGCGTCATCGAAAAGCCAGGCAGCGACCAACACGAGATTGCTCCCGTGTTTAACGATATCCGCATGTCGATCCAGATCACTGAAATTCATACGGTGGATATCCAAAAACTAATCCCGTTACATTTTGAAGGTAGCTCGCCAGACATACAGGATGTTCACGCTCTCATCAGTCATCTCGAATACATCTACGGCGTGGCGATGAAAACTTATGGCCACGAGGTGACGAGAATCTGCATCAAGTATCTGGACATTTCGCCCAATCCTTCACAGATGGCAGGGCGAGGCTAGGTTTTTCGACATGGAAGGAAGGCAGTCGAGCTAACGGACCATTTGATGACAAGTACCGTGGCTAGTGATAGGTTGTCGCACCATCATTAATCAAGGGGCAAGATGCTTCGCATCATACTTCAAGTCATAGGTGTCGTTGTTCTCTTTGGCGCGGTCACCATTATCACCCTCAAAATTGACAACATGGACGCTGACGGTCCGTCTATCCTATTCCCCGGCGGCGAACTGGTGACCGGTGAGTTACACAGCGGTCCGGATCCCGACTGGACTTTCACGGACGACGTCTTCTTTATTGAGTTGCAACTTGATGGACCGATGAGTTCAAGACGAATTTTCATTATGGAAAGCGAAGGTAAAATCTACGTTCCTTCAGGGTACATGCAATCATTTTTGGGTCGCCTCTGGAAAGAGTGGGCATTTCAGGCAGCAGAAGGTGACGGTCTGGGTGTTGCACGTATCAATGGAATTCGTTACGAGCGCCAATTGATCAGAGTCAGCGAAGGTGAAGTTATTGAAGGTATTGCGCAAAAAATGGCAAAAAAATATTCCGGTGGCTCTCCTGAAGCAGTTGCCAGGGGCATAGAATCTATAAGCAACGGTGATACCTGGATTTTCGAATTGGCGTCTAGGTCCTCGACCTCTCAAGGAGCAAATGATGAAAACTAAAAATTATCTGATTCTATGTGCGGTCATCACGGTCGTCTGGTCAGCCATCCTGATGTCAGTTCCTGCGGTCTCAGACCACGTTGAGCAAGTGATGATTCTTTTTCTGTCGACCTATGCCACATAACTTATGCCGCATAACCTATCGGCGCTAATTCGTTCGCTTTAATCCATAGCCGATAGAAAAGTCAGGTATAGGTACTATCCTGTTGTGAGCGCCAACAATTCTGCTATGGATTCGGTGCCTGCATATTTTTCGAAGCCTTCCACCTTATTCTGCATCGCGACAAAACACATCCTGTCTGCAAGCTCGTTGCCTTCAACGCCTGAATGACCTTTGACATGGATGATGCTGAGGCTTGAGGGGAGTTGGGCATAACATTCATACATTTTCTTTATGAGTTCAGCATTCGCGAGTACCTCGCCTTTGCCGCGGGTCCAGTTTTTACGTTGCCATCCCGCTGCCCATTGGGTCATCGCTTTCACGGAGTAGGACGAGTCGCTAAGGATCTGAACCTTGCAATCATCTGCAAGCAAATCTTTCGCCAGACGCATAGCTTCGAACAGGGCATTCAGTTCAGCTGTATTGTTCGTGCCTTGATGATAGAGACCGTGGTACTTGGCTTGAATTTTTCCGGATCGATAAACGATGATGCCCGATGCAGCAGGGCCAGGATTGGGGTCGCACCCGCCATCACAAAAAATGTGCACGTCAAAGCTCTCATCCAATTCGAAGGCGGCACGTTTCTTGGCTGCTTTTGATGAAGAAGGCGATGATTTTTTCGCGACGATACTTTTTCCCGGTGCTTGGCTAAACGCGGCTTCGGCCAAAGCACGGCTTTCAAAGCCTTTAAACTTAGCACCCTTGTGTCCAGCCACTGCTGCCTGAGCGGTAGGCCAATCCTCGAAGATGCCAGTCTGCCGGCCTTCCCATATAACGTAATATTTCTTTTTTGCCACTGTGTTTCGGTGCTCTGAGTCGTTGTTTGGAGTTATTGTTAGAAACCGGTGTTTGAAATGATTGCGTTGAAAGATTACAGCAAGTGAATGATGGGTGTCGGGGTAATGCCGGCGTTAGCGGGGTGCTGATGTTATGCAGCTTTTTGCCGTGCCTCCCATAAATCGAACTCAGCTTGCATACGAACCCACATTTCTGCTGACGCCCCTAAGACGGATTCAAGAATGATTGCGAAGGACGTTGATATACCTCGTTTGCCGTTAACGATTTCGTTTATTTTCCTTGGAGAATAATTGCAGAGTTTAGCCAGCGCAGATTGGTTAAGGTTCATCTGAATCATGTAAATCTCAGACAAACCTTTTCCGGGATGTAGTGGTAGAGGATAGCTTGATAGTGATGCTCCTGTACGCTTTTTTATTTCCTTTCAGTTTGTGCAACCCGATGCCAGGTGGTTCACCATGGATTCTCAGGTCATCAAGCGTTGATGTAGAGTGCATGATTGTGAGCAGCGCCTTTGCACGAATCAAACGTGCTTGTGGCAAGTGTTTTGGCTGGTTGGTTTGCTAAATATCCTTTGCCATTTTTTTTGAAAAGTCCTTAAACATAAGCTAACGCGCTATTAATCTACACCATATAGTGTATAAGCCGTAATAGTCGGGGTCAACTTAGATGATGCGAATAGCGACTCCATGAAATTGGCAGGACTGCAGTAGAACGGAGTATGTTTCATCACTCAAGGTCATTGTTTCTTCTTAGCTGCGATGTTGATTGATTGTGGCAAAGATTGGAAATTATTCAGTCGTCTCTTGAAATGCTTTGGCCTCGGTTACGCAATCAGTTAGATTCTATGTCACTCACCAACGGTTGTCCTTGTATGTCATTCACGAATGTTACGCTCGATCCCGCTGACCTGCCGACAATCGAGGCAGTCACCTATCAGCCATTATCACCTGTCTATCCGAGCATCAACACAGGCATCACAGCGCTGGTGTTCGTCATTAGCATTCTGGTTTTCCTTCTGGTCGCATTTCTGCTGAATTTTCCATTGTGGATTAAACTGACCCTACCCTCGATCCTGCTGGTCATCGCCGCATCGATGACCCGTTTGGCCCTGGAAGCCGCACGCGTCAAGCGCTTTGCCATTCGTGAACACGATATCTTGTTCGAGTCCGGCGTGTTTTGGCGTACACAAACCATTCAACCGCTGAATAGAATTCAGCATGTGGAAATTTCAAGTGGGCCCATCGACAAGCGATTTGGGTTGGCTGAGATTCACTTGTTCAGCTCTGGCAGTGGCTCTGCATCCTACATTATTCCTGGACTGCCGGTCAGTGTCGCAGAGGGCCTGCGTGAATTCGTCCTGAGCCACAGGCGCTAAACGTGAACGTTGTGGCCGACGAGGACGAAAACTGGCAGAAACTTTCGGCATGGTCTGTCCTCCATTTTATCGCCAGCTTTCTAAAACAACTAGGCGGGAGCCTGATCGCGACCATACCTGTAATCTACGGCATCTCCAGTCTCGATGATCCGCTGCTTGTAGTCGCCGTCGTCAGTGCTCTGATAACCCTGACTATCACCTATGCAATTCTGCAATATGTCTACTTCAGCTATCAGGTTACTAACGATAGTGTTCTGGTGCGAAAGGGCATACTGTTCAAAAAACAGATCAACCTGGGATTTGAGCGAATTCAGAATGTGTCGTTCAAACATCCCTTCTATTTTCGTCCGCTCGAATTGGTCACGGTCAAAATCGACAGCGCCGGATCATCCGATGATGAAGTCTATCTCTCTGCACTTGGCGGCCGACACGCGCAATTGATCCACGATCAGATAACCGCAGCCAAGCTGGTGCTGGGTCAGTCTCCTGAGGAAAACAGCGAATCTGTAAACGACTTCCCAGCAAGGAGTGCTTCTAAAACTGGTCGACGATTTCTAATCGACAGGTCGCTATGGGACCTGGTCATTCATGGACTCACCAACAACCGCGCCTGGATTATTCTCGGTGCGCTTGGCGCCGTTTATGGCCAATTTAAAGAACAGCTCCTTACCTTCATCGCTGATCTTGGTTTTGACGTCTCTGGCTTTCTCAGTGATCAAACCATTCCGGTCGTGGTCCTGTTGTTACTGTCAGCCTTTTTTCTGAGTCTCCTTATTGTCGGCGTAATGTCCGTGGTGGGATCAATCTTCTCTTACTACAACTATAAGCTGTACGATACCGATGATGCTTTCACGGTAAACCGAGGATTACTGACCCGGCACGAAATCCACATAAAAAAATCTCGTATCCAGAATGTCTATTTTCGCCAGGACTGGCTCGACCGAGTTCTGGGGCGCGTCAATCTGATTTTTGAGCAGTTGTCGCATAAGACTCAAGGACAAGACGATGTAAAGTTGTTGGTGCCGACAGTTACCCTTGCGGAGGCACAGTGGCTGACCCGTAAAGTCATGCCGTTACCGGACATGGAGAGTCTGTCGTTCACCAGTATCAGCAAACGCTATTGCTTCAGAAACGTTGCCCTTTGGGGTTTGCTGTACTTGCCAGCCGTTCTGCTAGCCGCTGGGTCGGAAGATGCTGTTTGGATCGTGCCTGCTGTTTTCGTTCTCTATTTTCTGCACGCGGGATTACTGTACCGATCATGGAAATGCAAAGGTATTGCCGTCGACGCGGACGCCGTAGTTGTCCGCCAGGGTATTTTCGGCATCGACTACCTGGTGATCCCTGCTTACAAGCTTCAGCGAGCAAAATACATCCAGTCGCCTTTGATGAAGCGCCATGGCCTTGCCAGTCTGCAACTGACGGTAGCATCACGCTCGATAGAGGTGCCGTTTCTCGATAGCGCGCTAGTTCGGCAGGTGATTGATTTCACGCTCTATCAAGCTGAATCGTCCAATCGCTCCTGGATGTAATTCTGGAATGCTGCCGCTATTTCTATTTCTTCTTGTCTAGCTTTCGATAGGGTGATTCAACGATCGTGTGTAGGTAATCGTCTTGTTGCCGAGATGATCAGCGCCAGAAATATATGCGCGCTAGCGAGGCTAGTTAAGATTTTTCGCCGGAGATAGCAAATCAAGTGCAATGGCCTCGGCCACTTTGATGCCATCTATGCCGGCAGACAAAATACCCCCCGCATAGCCAGCACCTTCACCGGCTGGATAAAGCCCTTTGCTGTTGATGCTCTGGCAGTCTTTGCCACGGCGAATTGAGATAGGCGATGAGGTGCGGGTCTCGACACCTGTCAGCAGTGCATCGTCCATGGCAAAGCCTCTGATCTGCTTATCGAAGGCAGGGATGGCTTCTCGGATGGCGGCGACGGCGTAAGCTGGCAGGAGTTCTGCGAGGTTCACCAATTTCACACCCGGCTGGTACGAGGGGACAACTGTACCCAGTTCCGTCGAGGGTTTGTTCGCTAAGAAATCGCCAACTCGCTGCGCCGGCGCGCTATAGTCGCCGCCACCCAATTCAAACGCCAAAGACTCTAAGCCACGCTGCAAGTCGATACCGGCCAATACATCGCCGGGGTAGTCCTGTTCCGGTTCAATACCCACGACAATGGCTGAGTTGGCGTTGCGCTCGTTGCGTGAGTATTGGGACATACCATTGGTGACCACGCGACCCGGTTCGGATGTCGCCGCCACGACCGTGCCTCCAGGACACATACAAAAGCTGTAAACGCTACGACCATTTTCACAATGGTGCACCAGCTTGTAGTCAGCGGCACCTAAGATTGGATGCCCTTTGGATTCGCCAAACCGAGCATCGTCAATTACAGACTGGGGGTGTTCGATCCGAAAGCCAATAGAAAACGGTTTTGGTTCGACGTAAATGTTCTGCTCAACTAACATTTCAAAAGTGTCGCGAGCGCTGTGGCCGATTGCTAACACGACATGCCGACTGCGCAGGGTCTCACCATTGGCGAGTGTCACGCCAGTGATTTGGCCCATGATTTTTAAATTTGGCGCATCTAAACCAGGGCTTTCTAGGCCTTTTATAGCATGACTATCTGCTTCATGGTCTGGCGGTGGTTCTCGGTGAATCGTCTCAACTTTTTGCTCAAAGCGAACTTCGCCGCCTAAGGCAATAATTTTTGCGCGGATGCTCTCAACCATCTTCACCAGTTTGAATGTGCCAATATGAGGTTTGCTTACCATCAATATTTCGGCCGGCGCACCCGATTCAACAAACTCGTTCAGTACCTTGCGCCCCAGATGTCGGCGATCACGGACCTGGCTCCATAATTTGCCATCTGAGAAGGTGCCCGCGCCGCCTTCACCGAACTGGACGTTAGATTCTGGATTCAGTTCGCGCCTACGCCACAGGCCCCAGGTGTCTTTCGTTCGTTGTCGAACATTCTGGCCGCGTTCTAAGACGATGGGCTTAAGACCCATTTGAGCGAGCAGCAAGGCAGCGAGTAATCCGCATGGACCAAACCCAATCACAATCGGTCGTTGCTGCTGCGGTGATGGGAAATCTGACGGTGCTGTTGCGACAAAGTGGTAGCGTGTGTCGGGTGACGGTTGAACGAGTGGTGCGGTATCGGGGTTCGCTAAGAGCGATGCCTCAGATTCAGCGGTGAGGCTTAGATCCAGTTGATAAATTAACAGGATTTGCCGCTTGTTGCGGGCATCATAGCTGCGCTTAAAGATGTCGATGCCCACCAGGTCCTCTGCGGCGATACCCAGCCGCTCGATTACCGCCAGCGACAGATCTTGTTCCGCGTGGTTGAGAGGCAACTTGAGTTCGTTCAGTCTTAACATATTGGGCAGTTTATCATGACGAGAGGGTGTCCAAAGCAGAGCTTATGCTTGAGCCTACACAGACAGCCCAGCACTGTAGCCCGATGACCAGGCCCATTGAAAATTGAACCCGCCCAGGTGCCCGCTGACATCCAATACTTCGCCAATAAAGTACAAACCAGGTTGCAGCCGCGTCTCCATTGTTTTTGAGCTGATTGCGTCGGTACAAACGCCGCCTAAGGTCACTTCCGCTGTCCTGTAACCCTCGCTAGCAGAGGGCTTCAAAGACCAATGTTGCAGTTGTTCAGCGACTCGCCGTAGATGCGCATCTGGAATGCGCTCGAGACGTGTGCCGTCCAGTTCTGGACAGAAAAACATGATCAGTTCAGCTGCCAACGACTTGGGTAGCAACTGACCCAGCAGATTCTTCAAGTGGGTGGAACGTTGCGAGTTTTTCGCTGTGATCAACCAGTCTTCTACATCCACATCCGGCAGCAAATTCACGACAACAGAATCGCCTGGCTGCCAGTAATTGGAAATTTGTAAAATCGCCGGGCCGCTGATGCCGCGGTGGGTGAACAGCATATTCTCGGTAAATGCTTCCCCATTGCAGCTGACTTCAACTTCTAAGGCCAATCCGGATAGCCGCTCGCACAAATCTTTGGTGGCATCGCTGAACATCAGTGGCACTAGCCCCGCTCGACGCTCAATTAACGGTAAATCAAATTGGCGGGCTATTTGGTAGCCAAAGTCACTGCCGCCCAGTGTCGGAATCGACAGTGCGCCGGTGGCAATCACAAGGGTTTCACAACGTTTGGAATGCTCAACATCGGATCGGCTGAACTTAAGCTCATACCCCCCGTCCTCTGGAGCAGGCTCAAGCTTTGATACATCACAATGGCTCAAGATTTTAACACCGACCTTTTGGCACTCATCCAGCAATAGCGCTACGATATCCTTTGCTGAATTCAGGCAGAACAACTGGCCGTGACGACGTTCCTCGTAAGGGATGTTATGGGATTCCACAAGATGAATGAAATCCCACGGGGTATAGCGCTGTAATGCAGCCTTCACAAAGTGAGGGTTTGAGCAGATGAAGTTTTCTGGTTCGACATAGTAGTTGGTGAAATTGCAGCGACCGCCACCCGACATTAGGATCTTTTTGCCAATCTTGTTGGACTTCTCCAAGACCAGAACCCGTCGACCTCTTTGGGCGGCAGTTAAGGCGCACATTAGCCCTGCGGCACCCGCCCCTAATACTATGACATCGACAATGACATCGTCTTCAGCCATCGCTAATTGCGAGGCGAATTAGGCCGAGCAGCACTGCTTATATTTTTTGCCGCTGCCACAGGGGCAAGGTTCATTGCGGCCCGCAAGGCGTGTGGTGGTGGCAACGACCTTTTTATCCAGCAATAAGGTCAGTTGGCTGATGTCCTCTTCATTGTCTGGAGAGATATCAATATCGCAAGACCAGCCATGCTCAGCGCAGAGGGCTTCAAGCTCCGCCCGTTTTTTTTCAGAATTCAACAGCAGTTTCAGCGGTGCCCGTTTAGAGCCCAAACGCATCGGCTTTTTGGTTCCGAAGGCTTTAGCTTCGAATTTCGGCTTCTTTAGAGGCAGATCTTTGTGCGGATAGCTAGACATAGGTAGGACTTAAACAGGGTGTAGGGACTTATTATACAGACTATGGCGGCATAGAGTGCTGTTTGCGTTATCGCGACTTGATTATCTGCCCTTCTACTGATCTGTGGAAGGTTTTTCGGGCTTTATGGCGTTCCTCCAGCACATTCTGGATCAGCGCCATTTCAGCCAAGATGCCCGAACTTTTAAGCTCGTCAAAATCTGACAACAACGCCGTTGAGTAAATTTGATCACATTCGGCCGACGCCGCGGTTGTCGTCGCTTAAGCTTGCCGTTCTTTTTACCCATGCCTTCTAGCTCTGTGATAATGTTTTCCGCAAGACAAGAGCCAGACCCTTCATGAACCTCCAAACTGCTATAGAACAGCTCGCCCAGGACGATCTTGGCAGTATTGCTTTGCCGGTGTTTATCCTAGCCATCGTGGTCGAGGCGCTGGTTTCAAAATCTCAGCATATGAGTTTATACCGGGGTAAAGACTTCCTTGTGTCGATGGCGATGCTGGTGATCTCGGCCGTGATCGATTTTTTACCTAAGGCGGTCGCTTTTATCGCGTTTTACTATTTGCACGAACTCAGCCCTATACAGGAAGTTGTGGGTCGGCAGTGGTGGGCTTGGGTCATGTTGTTTTTTCTTGATGACTTTGTTTATTACTGGTTTCACCGTGCGAACCACGAAGTGCGGTTCTTCTGGGCGGGACATGTGCCCCATCATTCATCTGTAAAGCTCAATTTCGGCACGGCGCTTCGACAGGGTGTCGGTGAGCGGACCCACAAGTATTTGTTCTGGTTACCGTTGCCGTTACTCGGTTTTGACCCGCTCATGATGTTCACGGTGATTGGCCTTAACTTGCTGTATCAATTTTGGGTGCACACAGAGTTGGTTCATCGCCTGCCAAAGATCATTGAAACTATTTTTAACACGCCGTCTCATCACCGGGTGCATCACGGGTCTAACGTCCGATATTTGGATTGTAACCATGGCGGTGTCCTTATCATTTGGGATCGCATGTTCGGTACTTTTTCCAGAGAACTGGACGAGGAACCGGTGGTCTACGGACTTACCAAAAATATCGAGAGCTATAACCCAGCGACGGTGGCTTTCGGTGAGTACGCTAATATTGTTAAGGATGTGTTGCGGACTGAAAACTGGGTCGATAAAGCACGTTATCTATTGTTGGCTCCTGGTTGGTCCCACGATGGCGAAGATAAGCGGGCAAAAGTGCTTAGGCGTGCCAGCGATGCGAGTTGAGCCACTGAATAAAGGACGTAAGTGATGCAGCCTCAGCTGTCCGCCTATCGAAAGCGTATTCAGTTTGCCGATCAACCGAGCGTCGATCTTGTGACGCTCAAGCTGCTGCAACGCCAACATCTGCTCAATATTCCTTATCAGAACGTAGATGTTCAACTTGTCGGACCCTGACGTGCAGGGTTTGTGGCCAAAGCTGAGCGCCACACATGCGCTGATGTTTCCGGACGAAGCCTAAACTATTTGCCGTTATCGCGCTTCTCGTCGGCATCGATTGGCAGAGGGGGAGTATGAACGCTATGGTGGGATTCTTTTTGTAGGCTTTCCTTTTAAAGCGGAGTGAGATGATAGGAGTTGGATCATAAATGGCTAGGACAGTAATTCGGGGTGGTAAAATTCTAGATCCCCATACGATGGAGTTGCTCGACAACGAAACGTTGGTGATTGAGGACGGTATTGTCTCCGATCGTCATGATCGAGGCGCTGCTGACATCACCATTGATGCCAGCGGTCAATTCTTGCTGCCGGGATTTGTCGACGCCCATGTGCATTTTCGGTTGGCGACACTTAACTTCGCCAAGCTGGCGAGTTGGACCGAAGTTCAGTTTGGGATTGCCATGGCAAAGCTCAGTGAAGAAACGCTGCGGCGCGGCTTCACCACCGTGCGTGATCTTGGGGGTGACATTGTTGGCCTGCGGAAGGCCATTTCATCCGGCATGATTAGGGGCCCTGACACGGTCCATGCGAACTTGATGATTACGCAAACCGGTGGGCATGGCGATGTTGAAAGTGGCGTGCTGCCTGTGCCCGATTGCGCCTGCCAAATGCGCCACAGTGCGTTTGGTGTGGTCGCTGATGGTCCGGATGCTGTCAGAAAAGCTGCACGTCATGTACTCCGAGCGGGCGCCGACTTTCTTAAAATTCACGTCTCGGGTGGTGTTGCCACACCGATGGATCCGTTGGATTGTACCCAGTACACAGCGGAGGAAATCCAGGCCGCAGTCCAAGAAGCAAAGAATCGAAAAACTTATGTAAGCGCTCACGCCTATACGCCAGAAGCGATTCAGCTCGCGGTGAATAATGGCGTGAAATGCATCGAGCATGGCAATTTACTGGATGACGAAACTGCGCAACTGATGGCTGCCAATGACGTCTACCTGGTGCCGACACTCGTGACCTATCACGGTATGGCAGAAGAAGGGCGGCGTCTGGGGTTCCCGGAACGAAATCTAATAAAGAATGAAGCCGTATTGAAAGCTGGTGTTGAATCTCTGGTGATTGCGGATCGAGCGGGGGTAAAAATGGGCTGGGGCACAGATTTGATTGGTGAGATTCAATCGAGACAAAGACATGAGTTTGCGATTCGAGCGGAGGTTCAATCGGCTCAATCGATCTTAAAATCCATGTATGTCATTAACCCGATCATTCTCAAGATGGCCGACAAAATAGGTCGGCTGACACCCGGCATGAAAGGCGATGTCGTGATTTCGCCGGTGAATCCTTTGGCGGATATCGCGGGGTTGGCAGCAGATGATGCGGTTTCGCAAGTGCTTCAAGCTGGCGTGCCGGTGTAAGCAGAGGGCCAACACTTGTCTTATCTCAGTCATATTCGATTTGACGTTAAGGTTGGCAAGCGGGATGCATTTCTGGATGCCTTTAACAAAACAGGCATGTTGAGTAGGCCCAAATCGATATCGGGTTTTAAATGGGGGAGGCTTGCAGAGTCTTTGGATACGTCCTTGGATGAGCAGCAGGCGCATTTTATTGTGGTCGCAGAGTGGGCGTCCGAATCTGACTATGTGCGATGGCAATCGGTGGCCATGCCGTCATTGAGCAAAGATTTGGTCAGTGAATTTCTAGATTGTTTGGATGAACCTGCGCCCGGAAAGCTTTATGAGATTCGAGAATCTTGAACGAAATAGCCAAACGAAATCAAAGCGCTGAACCTGGGTGAAGTGGTGCCAGATTTCGACCTCCCTCAGGTTGGCGGCCGTCACTATCGTCTAAGCGATAACACCCAACCGACAGTGTTGACATTTTACCGCGGCCATTGGTGACCCGCCTGTAATGTGCAACTCGGCGAGTTGCAGAGTCAGATGTCCAGATTTGATGCGAGAGACGTCAAGGTCGTTGCGCTGTCGGTAGATCCAGTGAAAGAATCTAGATCTATGGTGGGTCGAATGAAGCTCAGCTTCACCGGAAAAGCTAACAGCAGCTCAGCTAAAGTTGGACGAGTTGCGTGGGGACATTCGTAAAAATGCTGGCGCATGGCGGTTGGCCCGGATAAAAGACATGTTGAGGGGGTACTGGAATCTTTTGTGCGCGCCTGGCCGGTGCATTTGAGGTCGCATGCTCCGTCACTAATAGCGAGACTTTGGGCCGCGCAGCAACCACACCCACCTTCAACTTTAGCGGACCGATCCCAGGTATTAAAATCGCCAATCCTTTTGTTAAGTCCAACGCCAATGGGCAGATGGTGATCGTGGCTGTGAATGATAACGAGCTAGGTAAGGTGATGTTAACGATTCGGGATCCAGCTGGCACGGAAGTTCAGACGGCTGAATTTTTCCTGACCGGATATGAAGCCACAATTGGCGTTATCGTGGCGGGCAGTTCGATTGTGATGATTGATCCGAGCGCAGAATATCCCAATGGCGCCCCCCTTTGGTCCTGCTTTCAGCAACTAATTGACGGCCCGATTAGAATGAGCAACAAAAGGAAGACAAACAAGCGTTAGAAAAAAGAGTCGAAAAAAGGCCCAGAGAGAAACTCTCTGAGCCTTTTTTGTTCAGCTCTTTTTTAGGGCTGGAGTGAATTTAGTTTTTTACCGGTTACGAAGCTCTTTGCGAAGAATCTTGCCCGCCGCGCTTTTTGGAATAACATCGATCACTTCCAGCTGCCTGATCTGTTTGTAACTCACCAGGTTTTCGCTGACCAGCGCTTGAATTTCTTCCAGGGTGACCTCTACGCCAGGCGCTGTGGTGATAAATGCTTTTGGCACTTCGCCAGCTTCATCATCAGGTATGCCAATCACAGCAACGTCGGCCACTTTCGGGTGTGTGATGAGCAGTGCTTCTAGTTCTGCTGGCGCGACCTGAAAGCCCTTGAATTTGATCAACTCTTTCATACGGTCGACGATGGACATGTGGCCATGTTCATCGATGATCGCAATATCACCGGTATGCAACCAGCCATCGGCGTCAATTGTTTCGGCGGTTGCCGTTGGGTTATTGAGGTAACCCATCATCACTTGTGGGCCACGTACCCACAGTTCGCCGCGGCCGCCAACGGGCTGGTCTTCACCTGTGTCCGGGTCGACGACTCGGCTCTCTGTATTGGAAGCAGTGACACCACTGGTGCCTGGGCGGTATTGGCCTTCTACGGTCAAGTGGCTGACAGGGCTGAGTTCGGTCATGCCGAAGCCTTGGACGACTTCGCAGCCTAGGCGTGCAGCGGCTTGAGCAGCGAGTTCTGCGCCAAGCGGTGCGGCACCAGAAAAGACTTGTTTGATTGACGAAGTATCGTAATCGTCGACAATCGGTGCGTTGACGAGGCCAATAATAATCGGTGGCACAGCAAAGAAACGGGTGATCTTAAGATCTTGTACTGCCTGCAGCGCCTCGGCCATATCGAATCTCGGCATGGTGATTGTCATGACGCCGTTGCTGATGAGACTATTCATCAAAACCTGCATGCCATAAATATGGAAAAACGGTAAGGCAGCTAAGGCCACTTCGTTTTCCTGATAATGAATCGCATGAATACACTGTTCGATGTTCGCGACGAGGTTGCGATGGGAAAGCATGACGCCTTTAGGCAGGCCTGTGGTACCTGACGAATACGGCAGCACAACCGTATGCGTTGCTGTATTTACATCGACCTGCGCGATAGGGTCGCCAAATACCTCGGTCATTGGCGTCGTCCCAGAGACAGCATCGCCGATGATGATGACTTCGGTGACGTCCGTTCCTGCTATAGCTTCGAGTGCGATCGCTGCAAACATCGGCACTGTGAACAAGAGAGATGCACCGGCATCTTGGAGTTGATGCCGAACTTCTTTTGCACCATAGGTTGGGTTGATCGTAGTGACAGCAGCGCCGGCCACCGCAACGCCGTGGAAGACGATCGCGTATTCAGGCAGATTTGGCGCCATCAGCCCAGCGACTTTACCCGGCGAGACGCCGCGAGCAGCCAGCCCGCCCGCCAGTGAGTAAATGGCATCACTCAACTCTGCATAGGTGTACGAGCTCGTATTCGCCGCATCCCGAATCGCAACACGGTCAGCCAGCTCTGAGGCTTTGCGTAATACGTGAGCGGTAATTGTCACCTCTGGAATTTCAACATCAGGCAATGGGCTAGAATGAATTATTATCGGCATAGGGCATCTTCAGTTTTAAAGGGACAGCTTGGAGCTGCGAAGCATGGAGTATATTGCTGGTGGCGCTGAGTACAATAGCTAACGCCTGACGACCTAAAATAATCAGCGGCCCTATTTGATCAGGTGACACCTATTGCCATATAGCGGAGAGGTGTCTGTTTTGACATCTCTCCGCAGTTGCTCAGTTGGCAATTCTGCAGCTAAGAGAATATCCGTTCTGTAGAGAATTTTTGTTGATTGAGTCGTCATCTTCACCAGCCTCTGTGTGGCTTTTCTCGGCGTATAGTCAAAATTATCGACGAGCAGTTGTGAAACAACAGCAGCTGGAGTTTGTCCATCGTGAATCAAGATGATGCCAGTGATATTCTCAATTGGCTTAAAACTTTCGGCTATCCAATCGAACATAGGACCATCTTTGAGGACGTCTGACGTGCCCATGTTGAGGCAGATGACGGCGCCGCGGATCTCCATGAAATACGAGCGTGATGCCCAGTGTTCGATATCGCCAAGCTTATAAGCATGATCAAGCCGAGTGGCTGGTCTGCTGCCGAGCATCACCTCCCTTACTGTCGCCGTGACACCTTCTTTTGCGAGACAAGCTTTATTGAGATCGAAGACGTCGGAATCTCCGGTGTTCGCTGCTGACTGTCTTGAATCGGTGGGCAATCCCCAGAACACGTTGACGATGCCATCGTGAATAACCGGGGCATTGCGAAGGTACCTTGCTACCTCAAATACGGCCATTCGAGGAGAAAGCCCGCGGCATGAGTGGTTGGGTGCTTGAATATCAGCCAACTCCGGTTTCACCGGGGCCACCCTGGTGCTATGGGGCCGAGCAGCAGAATTGCTCACGGAAGCCACGTCAGTATTAGACTTAGGGACCGGCGGTGGAGAAGTTCTAAAACGGCTTGCTGCAGAATATGAAGGGTTTGTCGTTGCCGCAGAGCAATATCATCTGAATGCACCAGTGGCCAGTAAGAACTTGAATGGTGTGGCGGATGTGGTCCGATGTGACAGAAGCATCCTGCCATTTGCCGATAGGAGCTTCGATCTTGTGCTTTCTCAGCATACTGCTATTAATCCAACTGAGGTTGGTCGGGCACTGCGAGAGGGTGGGCGCTTTCTTACACAGCAGATTATCCCTGATTATCTGTCTGAACTGAGCAGCTACTTTGCCGATATGAATGTCTACATTAATCACTATGAACAATATTGTGATGGACTTAAAAAATCGGGATTCTCCATTCGTGATGCGCGCGAATTCCGAACGCTGGCACGCTTTAAGGCGCTAGGCCATCCACTTGAATTCATCACTGGATATTATGTTATCGAAGGTAAGTATAGTGTCTAACGGACTGGAACAGTCGCTTCACCTTTCGCTTCACTAGGTCCGCTGCTGCCCTCAAATTCAAAGTTTTGACCCCGCTGTTTGCGCAAGGTAAAGCCAACAGAATTGGCATCGAGGCTGACCCAGGTAATGATTGCGTCTAATCCGGAGACAGCTTGGTTTGATTTCGATGCCCTACCTCGCAAGCTCTATCAGCACGCGTGAAAGCACTGTCTATATTGTCGTTGCCCTTAAAGTTTGCAATACCGGTTGTGACAGCGACGCGCAATGGCGCAGCGTTCTGATGATCATCATTCGTAATAGACTGACGGAACGGCTCCATCACACCATGAGCCTGCTCCTTCATAGCATTCGGCAATAGCCTCAGTCATGTTTTCCATCTGCTGAATATATTGGGTCAGTGAGCCCAGAGCTGTTGTCATGCTTTGTTGTTCAGCTTGCGCCTGGTGAGAGGCCAGCACGCTCGACATTTCCTTCACCTGATGACTGACGTCGCGCTTTCACTGCTCAATATCAGTTGCACTAGAGATGGAGGATTGCATGGCGTCAAAGCAGCTGATCATCGAATTATGCAGTACTTTATCAGCTTCGGAACTTGCCTGATTCAGAGTTTGGCAGGGGGTCACGCTAAAATTCGATTCAGTGTTGCGCTAGCTTTGCGCCGGTCACTGCGGTGCTGGCGAGGCTCCTAGCCTGGGCTGATAGCTTCTCATCGACTGCCTTATCAACGCCGCCGCCAGTAATTCATGCTTGCGACGATAGCATTCTGTCTGTTTCTCCCGTCGATCGAGCAGTTCAGCGTAGCGGGATTTCCAGTTAACCACAGTAGAGGTCCGAATAGGTCTGTACTGTGGTGTAGACGCAAGCAAGGCTGATCCAGTGTCTCTATGGATGGGTCTAGTGGCCTTCTAGCGCTATATCAAAGTGCGCCTCTAGTTGACAGTTAGGCCGGGCCGGGTTGACCATCATTAAGGTGGGTCGAGATAGGGGCGATCCCCCGCAATGGTGACGCGCTCCATAATCCGTACCTGAGGAAAGTAGTCTGATGCAGCAAAATGTTGGCTGGCCCGATTGTCCCAGAAGGCGACAGACCCGTCTTGCCAGCGAAAGCGGCATTGAACTTCAGGATCCCATGCCATTTTGTACAGTTGATCCAGGAGCACAGCGCTGTCGTTCGCATCCATACCTTGGATATGGCTTGTAAAAGCCGTGTTCACATAAATCGATCGCTTGCCGGTCTCTGGGTGTGTGCAAACCAGGGGGTGTTCCCTCGTTGGGTACGGAGCATGCAGTTCCTCAGCTTTTTTACCCATTCGTCGGGCGAGCACACGAGCAATGTCGTGAACGGCGATCAACGTCTCGATTTCCTCTTTCGTTTCGGCATCAAGACGTTCGTAAGCGAGTTCCATATTGGCGAATAATGTATCGCCGCCGACGCTAGGTACCTTGATCGCGTGCAATATTGAACCGAGAGATGGCTTCTCTCTCCAGGTGACGTCAGAGTGCCAAAAATTTTCTAAGCTCCGCGAATCGGGACCATGTGCGATGCGCAATAGTTCGGGGTCGGGTTGATCCTTCTTATAGGCCAGCAGGGCGGCGCGAACATCTTTGATCAGCGCGGCATCGAAATTGCACAAATCAACACCCAGAAGCTCTGCACCGATCGTTGGCGTTAGCGGTAGAACCTTGAAGCGGTCCGTTTCTTCTTGAATGCTCATGCAGCAGATTCCTTGTATTGCTTGTTCGAGATTGCTGAGTGCTATCAAAGCATAGTTAGTGCCCGTGACATGTCGCTAGGTTTCCGCCATGCTGCCCGCCCTGAGTATGCTGAACAGTTAGGTGAGACGCTTTACTAAAACTAACAAAAGAAAAGTAATGTAACCTAGTAAGAATTACCCTATAAAATTAATCTATCTAATTTAACTAGAGAGAAAGTCTATGGCACCAATACCCCAGGGCGGAACAGTAGCGGTCACCGGCAGCGCCGGATTTATTGGCGGCTGGTTAGTACGACAGCTGTTGGATGAAGGCTATCGGGTGCGCGCCTGCGTCCGCGATACAAACGATGAGGAGAAGACGGGTTTTCTCAAAGCTATGCCAGGTTATGCTTCTGGTCGCCTGACGCTTCATTCGGCAAACCTCGATGAAGATGGCTGCTTTGACGAGATATTCAAAGGCTGTCAGGGTGTCGCCCACTTGTCTCATGTCTCTAGTTACGACGATATGGACTATGTCAAAAAGGTCTGCGATCACGTCATCAACAGCGTCAACCAATCTGAAACCGTCAACCGTGTTGCGGTGACGTCGAGTGTTGCCGCTGTTATGTCCGAGCAGGATGTGCAGGAACTTGTTCGGCGCCCGGTCCTTTACGAAGACAGATATCCCGATGAACAAAACCCTAAACGGTTAGCGAATCGTGGCCAAGGCTATTCCATGGGCAAGGTGCTAGCTGAACGCATGTTCGCGGACGCGGCCGATGAAAGCGGGCGCTGGGATGCCATCACCTGCTGCCCCGGCGACAACGTTGGGCCCATCCTGTCCGCACACCAAAAGAACTCTGCCTGGCAGCATCACATAGAAACCATGCTGCTGGGTAAGTACACACAGAACGTCATGGGTGCCTATCGCGCCTGGTTTACCGTTGACGTGCGAGATGTCGCAGAAGCACACATTCGGATACTAGAAAGCGTTAATGTGAATAACGGCGAGAGGCTCATTGCCTGGTCAACAGAGACCCGCAATGTCGAAGACGTCTGCGCCAGCATTGATCGTCTTCTTCCTGAATTAGGTTTTGCGGGCGCGGAACTCGTTGACCCTCTGCCTGACAAGGTAAAGGCAAAAGAGGCTGAATTCAGGGCCATATGGGGCGGCTGTGAACTACGCAATGATCGCATCAGAGAAACACTCGATATGGAATTTCGCCCACTAGATATCTCAATTCGCGACTGTGTGGAATCGCTTATTTCGGTGGGTAAAGTGGCGCCAGTGCGAAAATCAGGATTTTAAGCAGATTCTAGCTTCGCAACAATCGCCTGGGTCCATGTGGTCCCGCATTTGGGCGGTGTGCAGATAAAGATGTCATCGGGCCCTTGTATACCGCTGTACGAACTGGTGTTGATGTACTGGATTGCATTTTAGACATCTCCCTTCTTTGCGTGAGTTAGGTGGCCAGGGATAAATTAAACTGCTCTGCTTGCAATAGAAAATGCGTTAGCGGGACAGTTTGATGCCTCTACGTTTGGCAAGTTTTGCGAGCGCTTTCGCCATGCTCGATTCACCATCGGCCAGCCCAACAAATTCAGGTAAAAACTCCTGAACGATACAATCTGATTCTGCTTGGATGGCAGCCGACCGAGGTTCGCCCGTCAGAAAGGACATTTCGCCAAATACGCTTCCAGAGCGTAACCAGGCTAGGATGTCCTCTCCACCGTCTGCTCGGGGAAGGATGACTCTCATGAGTCCTGCATTCAGAATAAAAAAGTTTCTGGAGGCTTCACCCTGTTTTATGAGGATTGTTCCAGCCTTTACGACGCGAAGACGTCCATACAGCTCTAAAGTCTCAAGTTCTTCTGTGTTGAGTTCCCTGGCAAGATTACTTTCGTAAAGTGATACAAAGTCTCTAGACTGCATTGCGCCTAATACATTTGCTCTGGAGTCGGTTTGAGTCAATTTCCAAGCCAACTCATTCAAGCGTTCTCGATGCAAATATCGCCGGTCATCTTCTATACCGATCGAGGCTAGATCTATTTCCGCGAAATTTACCGCCGCTCTGTCCATGGCATCCATGGCTTCAAGCGCCGTGATTTCAGGCGACAGTATTAAAGTGCCTACTTGATTCTGCAGTGTTGTTAGCTCTTTTGATTCCTGACTGTCATGCCGCAGGATGTCTTCTAGCGAACTTGCCAGTTGCCGAATGGGCGTCACGCCTAAGCGGCGAACCGGAGTTGACTCTTCATAACTCAGACCTCGTTCTCGTAGTCGTCGATCAAAGAACGACCGCCCCATAAAGCCAGAATATAAATAGCAGGTGATCACACAGGTTGAGAACCCAAGAGCAGCTACTTGATAACTCTGGGTCATTTCCAAAATAATAATTGCCGCTGCAAACGGCGCGCCCACTAAAGCACTTGCAACAGCAAAGGCTGAGATGACGGGAAAGACATTGATTGATGTTTGTATGTCTGGGATGGATGCAAGCGGTGTCGCTAAAAGCAGGTTGCCGAAAATTGCACCCACCACCGCACCAATAAATAGGCTAGGCGCAAACAGACCGCCGTAAAATCGAAGTGCCACACTGACGCCGGTGGCGAGAAACTTAGCGGCAAGCAGTAACAGCAATAGAAGCGTGGCATACCGTGTGGTGAATAAACTCTGGATAAAGTCTATGCCAGTACCGAGTACGTGGGGCATAAAGGCTGCGATCAAAAATAGCACGGCAGCAGCCCAAACTGGACCTAGTGCGGGCAGGGGGATTCGCTTCGGTAATTCACGAACCAATAATTCAAGGGCTTTCGTAAAAGCGATGGCGACTAAGCCCAAGGCGATGCCTAAAATGGCTGCTATGACGAGGCTGCTGACGCCCAGTTGAAAATTACTGGTCTGCAATTTGAATATTGGCTCTGAGTTCATGGCCAATGCAATTCCCCAGGCTGAAGAGCTGGCGACCGCTAGAGGTAGAAAATCTCGTAAGTTCATTCTTCGCATGACAAATTCTGTCGCAAAAAGAGCCGCACCAATGGGGGTTAAAAAGGCAGCCGAAATTGCTGCAGCAACGCCACAGCCAACCAGGGTTTGCCAAGATATATGTGCCGTCCCCATGAGCCGTCGCATTACTTCAGCGACAAAGGATCCAAAATGAATGAGCGGTCCATATAGTCCAACAGATGCACCGCTGGCAGTACTGATGCCGGCAATAAGCGTTGAGATCAAACTTGTTTTGAGTGGCACGCGATGGTCTGGATCTGCAAGAGAGTGCAAGGTGTCGGGTGGAGCAGAGACTTTGCCATCCGGTAGCGATTTCAAAAGGGCGCTAACAATGAGTGACCCAATGAGCAGGGCCAGGCCAGAATAGATCAGCCAATCGACGGTCGGCAGCGACAGGATTTCGTTAGCGGCATTTTTGTGCCAAAACTTGAATATGTGGCTAGACCCGGTGGTGAGTAACCAAACTGCCAATGCCGTGGCTACGCCGATGATAGCGCTTGCGACAATTCGCAGGCCAGCATCGGTAAGAAACTCTCGATAAATCAATCGATCCTGTTGCGCCATGGAACACACGGTCCTTATAGGAAGTGGGGAACAGAGTTACATTCTAGGTCTTGGAGTCGAACGAAACCTAGAGGAATTTCACGGCAATTTTCTCTTCAGCGCTCGACGATAAAGCAGTATCGCAGGGATCAGAGTGAGTGTGCCTGCTATTAGCGCTGCCTTTATAGAAACAAGCGTACCGATAACACCGAGAATGGGTCCGCCGCCCACCTGACCGATACCGTCAGCTTGGGCTTGCATTGAAAAAATGGTTGCTCTGGTTGATGACTCTAGACTTCGATTCAGCCAAATGGTGGTAAGTGGTCCTTTAATGGTACGAAGAATGGCGATGCCAAAGTAGCTCACAATCGCGAAATAAAAGTTTCCAGCGAGTGCAAAGGCAAAAACACACAAGATCAGCAGGGCGCTGGCGACGGTCAAGATGAGTACAACTCGATGATAATCAGAGGTGTCGACATATCGACGCACGCATTCCAGCGCGAGAAATGCCCCAATAGTTGCACCGGCACTCATCACTCCCCACCAGATTACGGAGTCCATGCCAGCAACTAGTGGGAACTCATACGACTCAATCAGAAAGGGGACGTTCAATCGGTCGTAACCTTCACTGAACATACCTTCAAAAAAAGCGATAGCTAGTATGGTTAAAAGTACTGGGCTTGCCCGTACGATGCTGAGACCGGATGAGAGTGTCGCCTTTGTTTGGCGCCAAGATGATCGTTCTGTATCTTCAAGGGGACGGTAGTTTTTTTCATCCATAAACCAAATTGAGAAAACACCCAGGCCAACAAGTCCGAGGCTGCCAACAAGAATCGGTAAAGCAAGGTCGATGGTTGCGAGAGCGACACATAGTGCGATGCCTACGAGCATTCCTACCTGGCCAATCTGACTCGCATGGATGAAGGACTGGTTTGCGCGCTCGACACCAAGCTCGTCTGTGATCCACGCTTGGCTGGCGCCACTCAAAAAAGTGAAACCAATTCCCCAAATGACTTGGCTAACAAGAATTATTTCGAAGGTCGGGAAAAATGCGATGAGTCCATAGCCTAAACCAACCATCACGTAGCCGATGATCATGGATAGGCGGCGGCTATAAACATCCGCAATCACACCAGTTGGTATTTCGAAAAGGAAGCCTGATAGTTCTAGAACGGTTCCAACCAGAACCATCTGTAGTGGATCAAGACCGGCCACCGTGACCATATACACCATCGAAACAGTGGTCATCAGAGCCCAACAAAACCGAAAGTAAAATGTGGAACCTAAGAAATATTGATAACTATCTACTTTTTTCAAGATGAATGCCTTCTTAGATCGTCAATAACAATCTATTCAAGATGCGAACAGGGTGCTCGCCGGCCATCTTAAAGTTTATTGGGTGTTATCTGTCATGTCTGGGTTCGACAGGAGAAACCTAACTTAGCCTAACGAAAGTTTAAAGGAGTGCGAGAGTATTACTTTCATGACAAGTGTCCTTCTTAGGTTGTTGGTTGGATACTAGGTGATGATAAAATATTTGGCAATAGTTTGCTGCTAATAGGTCGCTCATTGGATAGGCTTTAATCTAGGGAACCCTTGGCCCGTATACTCTGAAGCGTAAAGTGCTCGATGCGCTATTTGCCCCGATTTAAGAATCTGTGGTTTATACTCAACATTCCCCGGCTGCGTCTCGATAATATTTAATCTTAGGATCAATACAAGGTAGAGCGACGTGTGACAGCACTGAATTTTCAATCTTTCGGTTTATCGACAGCGGTCCAGCAATCACTTGGCGATGCGGGCTATCGCACACCAACGCCGGTGCAGGAACAAACCATACCTGTGGTTTTGCAAGGTAAGGATGTCATGGTCGCCGCGCAGACAGGCACCGGCAAGACCGCAGGTTTCGTTGCGCCAATGTTGGATCTGCTAGGTGCAGGTCCTAGCCCTGGGTCAAATCAGGTTAAAGGGCTGATCCTTGTGCCGACGCGAGAACTCGCCGTTCAGGTGCATCAGTCGATCGTAGCTTACGGTCTGCACTCTGTTCTAAGTTCTGCTGTTGTCTTTGGCGGAGTAAAGATTAACCCTCAGATGATGACCTTGCGCAAGGGTGTTCACCTGCTGGTGGCCACACCGGGACGATTGCTCGACCTTTATCAGCAGAATGCGGTGAAGTTTGATCATTTGAAAATTTTGGCGCTGGACGAAGCAGACCGCATGCTGAGCCTCGGTTTTGCCGACGAGATGAACCGGTTGCTCGACGTTCTTCCGCGAAAGCGGCAGACATTGATGTTCTCGGCGACTCTGTCGGCGGAGATCAAGCAACTTGGTAGTCGCATGCTGCATCAACCGGTTGAAATCAGCATCAGCCCAGAGAGCGTTGCGGCGATAAAGGTCAAGCAGTGGCTGGCGCCAGTCGATAAGAAGCGTAAGACAGCTCTGCTGCTTTTTTTGTTGGCAGAAAATGGTTGGGAACAAGCTTTGGTATTTGTAAACACCAAGAAGGGTGCGGACCGTCTAACGAGGGATCTCTCTATGACTGGGCTTGAAGCTGGAGCGATTCACGGTGATAAGAGTCAGGCTGTTAGGTTGCGCAATTTACAAGCGTTCAAAACCGGCGAACTGCAAATTCTAGTCGCCACAGACGTTGCGTCCAGGGGGCTGGATATTGGCGATCTGCCTGTCGTGATTAATATCGATCTGCCCAAAGTTGCCGAAGACTATGTTCACCGGATTGGTCGAACCGGCCGAGCACATACTAACGGCGAGGCTATTTCGCTGGTGAGCGCGGACGAATTCGAGAACCTGCGTAATATTGAGCAGCTGGTTCGCCACGTCATTCCGCGTCAGGTTATCGATGACTTTGGTCCCAGCGATGACGTGCCCCTATCAAATGGTATTCCTCCTGCTAGAAAGCCTAAGAAACTCAAAAAGCCTAAGAAGCCTTTCGTTAAAGAATAGAGTTTGCGGATTAGGGTCTGAGCCGATTATTTAGACCTGGTTTCTAACAGCTACTTAACAAACAAGAGCACCAATCCATGACACAGCCACCGGCACTAGCGCATCCTTTTGCTGACACTGGGATGGGTGGCGAGCTCGTGTGTGAAACACTAGTGGTTAACAAGGGCAGACGAACTGCCGTGAGATTTGCTCGGAGGTCGATAGGAAAACTACCCTACCTAGGCAACCGCCATTGGGTTGTCTCGATATTTGACAAGCTATGAACGCAAGACCTGATATATCTCAGAAAACGAATTAGCGCGTTCTTCAATATTTACGGTTTGGTGTAGTTTTCTGGCAATGTCGGTAGATGACACGATGCCTCGAATACTTCGATTTTCACATTCGATCACCAACACATGCTCTTCTCCAAACTGTTTCATAATCATCAGAATATCGCCGATCTTGGCATGCTGAAATTCCTTGAACTCTATCGCCTGTAGATCTTCTTTTCGTATCATGACATCACCTATGGTCATGTCTTCTCGCTTCAATCCGGTGGATTCAATCGTCCGCATTACTTTAGAGGATAGAAGGTCGGCTAGGCTGATAACGCCTCGAAATTGCTCATTAGCATCAATGACCAGCTTGCGTCTTACATGCGCCCTCTGCAGCATCAGGGTGGCATCACCGATACTAACCGACTGCTCCAGCATAAATGGCAGCTCTATCCTGAAATCTGTGAAGACTTCAAACGCACTGCTGTCTAGATTGATGTCTTCGTGTTCTTCTGGTCTCTGAATTTTATCAATATCAAATAAGCCGACCGTCGCCAGAACTTTATATTCTTTCATTTTTTCTCTCCGTGTCTGGTGCAATGCACGCTGCTGCGATGCTGTCTCACCAGGAAAATTGAACTTGGGTTTAAAACCATTTCAGGAGAAAAGTGGCGGTCCGCGGGCGAACTGAAGGCCAAGCGTTGCATGGCAATAGCCAGAGGTTTGAAAGGTAGGAAGTCGTTCCGGTTGCGGGGGTAAGACGTTAATACCGCAGGACTGAAAGATAGAATCATCCAGGTCACCCTGCTCGTTCAGGCAAAAGACGACCGCGCCAGCGTCATTCATCTGGGTCAGTAATGGCGTCCAAAATTTGAACAAAGACGACAGCAATACAAAAATGCACACGCATAGCGGCAGAATAAGATTCTGGCGTGAGGTTTTGTTCAGCATTATGCTCGGCTTGAACAAGTCATTGGCACCTTGAAAACCTTTAGGTGAAGCATAAATTATAGAACTCTGATGAAGAAAAGATAGTGGTATAAGCCCGGCCATTGCGCGACCTTGTCGGACTATTGCCCCATCATATGCATCAGTGCCAGCGGCAAACTGGTCTGCCAATGCGAAAATTGATGCGTGCCACCAAATTCGTGGTAAGCCATGTTGTACTGCTTGGCTTGTAAAGCATCTCGCATGACGCGATTGGATTCGATTAGCCCAGAAGGTTCTAGTTTTCCAACCTCCAACCAGATTCTTAAGGGGAGCCGGTCAGCTGAAGCAATATTGTTAATCATCAAATGCCGCTCATAGTCCGCGGTTGCCGGATTTGTCGCGTCCCCGATGGGATAGCCTGTTCCCCACCAGAATGAACCCGACTGGGAAATCACATTGCCGATTTGGTGCGGCATTTTGTAGCCCAGCCACAGGGAAGCCAGACCGCCATAGCTGACGCCCGCGACATACCAGTCAGTTGGCAAGGAGCGGATTGGAAAATGATGGTAGAGCCAGGGTATCAGTTCACTTTCCATAAACTCCGCAAAGGCATCCGAACACGGCAGTTCCAGGTCTCGCGCTGGTGCTGCCGCGTTATCAATAAAGACGGCAATCAAAGGTGGAATTTTTTTATCCGCGATTAGATTATCTAGAATGTAGTGGGTGTGCCCAACGCTAATCTGTGCGGCACCATCTAGCAGGAGGAGCACGGGATAGATCTCATCTGAATGATCATAGCCAGCGGGCGTGTAGATCCAGATCTTTCGACTGTTATCGAGCACGTCGCTGGTGAACTCTTCTTCGTGTAACCAGCCCCGATCTGTTTCTTGACGTAGGTCTGGTCTTTTTTTCGCATAGTCATCCGGCAGGCTATCTTCCAGCGCAAATAGAGATCTGTCACCATTCTTGCCGGTAGGCGGAGACTGGTGGCTGTTAAATGGATCGGGTATGAAGGTCGCGCACTCAATAAAATCGATCAAAGCCTTTCTTTCTTCCGTTTCACCGGTATCCATATTAACCAGCGGCATATTGTGGACAAATGCGTAACTTAGCCTGGTGTCGTTTTCGAGCCGATAACCCAGATACAGAATGTCTGTGCCGTCGATGAGCTGCATTTTTTGATCAATGGGTTGGCCAAATCTGTTTTCGACACTGATGTGTTTTGCCGCGGTGTCGTTTTGAAAAACAAACGTGATCAGGCTGCAATCGGCGTGGTCAGGGTCGGCTTCAACGAGTGGGGTGCCGGCCTGGGCTATTTTCAGCCAGAATTCATCTTGTGAGAGCTTGCCATCTGTTACCGATTGGCAGAGGGGGTGAGTGTAGTTTTTAAGTACGCAGGATTTGATGGAAGAATCGTTGTCTGGCGAACGCGACATACATGGGACTCCGAAGGAAACCAACTGCCCCGAGTGTAACGGCCGATACTAGGGCCGTAAAGGCAGCGGCTTTGCTCGGTGTGTTTGGTTTGCAGCTGGTTATGCCACCCGCACGTGATTAGAATGCGCGCCATGAGGTTCAACACAACCATACTACGAGATAAGCTCGGGTTCGAGGCAGCCGTTGCGCTACTCGCCGAGGGTGATTGCGTGGCACTGCCCACGGAAACGGTCTACGGTCTGGCCGCGCTTGCGGACGATCCCGCAGCGGTTGAAAAGATTTTCGTTGCGAAGCGTCGTCCTGTGGACCATCCATTGATCGTTCATCTTCCTTCTGCAGACCACATGTCCGCCTGGGCAGAAGAAATCCCCGATACCGCCTATCGCCTTGCGGAGCAGTTCTGGCCTGGGCCCCTTACATTGCTCCTGAAGAAGAAGGCCGATGTTGCTTCGATTGTCACCGGTGGTAAGGAGACCGTGGCCGTGAGGGTGCCGTCGCATCCATTGTTCCTGTCGATTCTGCAGAGGCTCGATAAAGGGCTCGCCGCGCCATCAGCAAATTTGTACAAACAACTCAGCCCAACAACTGCCGAGCAGGCGCTGCAGAGTCTGTCGGGACGCATTGCCGCGGTATTAGATGGGGGCCCCTGCGAATTTGGTTTGGAGTCCACGATTTTGAATCTGATTGCCGAATCGCCTGAGATTTTGCGAGCAGGTCCGGTCTCTAGAGGGCGAATTGAGTCGGTAATAGGTGGCCCGGTCCACATGCCTATCTCACATGACGTCGCCGTGCCTGGCAATGTCGAGTCGCACTATCAGCCCAAAACGCCGCTTCAGATGATGGCAGCAGAGCAGATGGCTACAAATTCTATAAACAGCCGTAGCGGGTATCTTGTCTGGTCTTCTAAAGCTGTCTCTATGCTGGACGGTGCTCCATTAGATGGTACTACAAATGGTACTACGCACATTCGCCAACTATCAGAAGACCCGCTCTTATACGGTCGAGATCTCTATCGCTCGCTCTATGAGCTGGATCAGCTGGATCTGGATTGTATTATCGTCGAAACGCCACCCGGTTCAGAAATCTGGATGGCGGTAAATGATCGCTTACGCAGGGCGGCTAACTAAACGACCGCGGCTGAAGGCTTTGCAGTTCTCAGCGAGACGTAATGAAAGGCAAGGCCGCCAAGTCCCCCAGCCACTCCCTGCAACACCAATCCTACGAGTTCGCGTGTCGGCGCAATTCCGGACAGCCCGATTGTGGCTTTGATGATGACATGTAGGGCAATCATGCCGACGAAGCCCGCAGAGACGTAGCCTATTAAGCGCTGGTTTGGTAGAAAACGGATGATTCCACCGGCAACAGATAACGCAACCAGCATCCCCGCGACGACCGAGGCCAGATAGAGGTCGTACATATGCGTAATGTCATGAATGGCCGCATCAATGCGCTGAGAAAACGTGATTTCGAATCCCATATTTGTCACAGCTGCAATGTTTCCCTGACTGACAAATGCCGCGCCGAGCAGGTAAGTGACAAGGACACCGACAATAAAACCAGCAACAACTTTCATCTTTATTCACACCAATAGTCGAACAGACACGTATAATAGTTTCTTTTGCAACCACTCTGAAAGTTTCTGATGAATAAACTTATCCCGGTTATTATTTTGTCACTGATCTGCCTGTCGGCTTCAGCCGATTACAGTATCGAAACGGTGGCTGAAGGATTTGAGCATCCCTGGTCCATCAGTTTTCTGCCGGATGGGGATTATCTCGTTTCCACGCGACCGGGCGAGGTCTACCGCGTCACAAATGCGGGCGATAAAGGCGAGGCACTTACCGGTACACCGGACACTTATGTGGCCGGTCAGGGTGGCTATTTCGATGTCATTCCTGATCCCGATTTCGCCATCAATCAAAGAGTTTACCTGGCCTATGCAGGCGGAACCCCTGAGGCCAACGGTACTTTTGTGATGCGGGCGACGCTGGGCGAACAGGGATTCGAGAAGTCAGAGGTAATCTTCTCCTCGATGCCAACAAAAGACACGCCACAGCACTATGGCGGCAAGCTGGCGTTTCTTCCTGATGGCACGCTGATGGTGACAACCGGAGACGGGTTCGATTATCGCGAAGCAGCGCAGAATAAAGACAGTCAACTAGGCAAACTCATTCGCATTAATTCAGACGGGTCAGTACCGGCTGACAATCCCTTTGTTAATGGTGGCGGCGACCCAAAGGTCTACTCCTACGGCCATCGGAACCCGCAGGGTCTCGTCGTAGATACGACAACAGGCGACATTTACTCGCACGAGCATGGTCCTAAAGGTGGTGATGAACTCAATCTGATAGCGCCAGCAGCGAATTATGGCTGGCCTGCCGTGACCTACGGCGAAAATTATTCAGGCGCCTATGTTTCGCCATTGAAAACATATCCAGGGATTACTGAGCCATTACATTATTGGGTGCCGAGTATTGCCCCCTCGGGTCTCGCCTATTATGACGGACAGGTTTTTCCCGAATGGCAGGGTGATTTATTCGTTGGCGCTCTGGTCGATAGGGAAGTGCGTAGACTGGATATGGAAAACGGTAAGGTCGTCCTTGAAGAAGCCTTATTCTCAGAAATTGCGGAACGTATTCGCGATGTCCGGACCGGACCTGATGGAAATCTCTATCTCATAACAGACAGTACTAACGGCAAGATCTTGCGGATCACTGCTCCCTGATTCGATCCAGCATGAACACACTTGGATTCGATATCGGCTGGCAAAGTCAGCCAGCTACCAGCAAACTCCGATGATCCAGATCTTATATCCGATGCCATTGTTCGAGTAAAACTGACATTCAGTTCTTGCTCAATTGTCAGAAGCAGGGCTAACTCCCACCATACTAAAAATGGCAATTTGAATGAGCTACCAAGCGTGAGTGAAAAACCAGCATCTCAAGGACTGGGTCGAACAAAAACAGTGATTTATGGTCTGGCTAATTTACCCACGTCCATAGTTGGCTTGCCTATTGCCCTTTACATACCAGCATTCTACTCCCAGAACCTTGGCTTATCGTTGGCCACCGTGGGTTTGCTCATAGCGCTGTCCAGGTTGACCGATGTATTCACTGACCCGGCGATTGGTGTTGCCTCTGACCGGTGGAACACACGATTTGGTCGTCGCAAACCCTGGATTGTCGCCGGTATGCCACTGATGATGTTGTCACTGTGGATGCTGTTTGTGCCGGATAGCCCGTTCGCGGTGAACTTTTGGCACGCCTTGGGTGGTGACGCGGTGAACAATTTATATCTGTTTATTTGGATCAGTGCGTTGTATCTGTCCTTCACGCTGGTTGATCTGCCCTATAAGGCCTGGGGTGCTGAATTATCCGCAGACTATGATGAACGCTCGAAAATTACCGGTTGGAGAGAGGCGTTCGGTTACGCTGGTCTGCTCAGCGCGCTTGCAATCCCTCTGGTGATGTCGCTGGTCTTCGCCCGGCCCGGCGCAAACAATGCGTTGCTGGCAATTGCGACGGTCGTGATTGTGCTGCTGCCGATACTGACTGCCCCCGCGATACTGTTTGTAAAAGAGCCCCCGCCCAGGAAACCTAAGAACGACGGCGTTAACTGGCGTAGGGGATTGAAAGTCATCTGGGCTAATGGACCCTACCGACGTCTGGTCATCAGCCTGATGTTCTTGGTGATCGCTGTCAGCATGACTGCGACGCTATCGTTCTTTTTCGTTAGCTCGGTGATGGAACAACCATTTGATCGGTATGCTTTCTTCATTCTGGCGTATTATTTGGCCAGCAGCCTGGCCATTCCCATCTGGTTCGCGATTTCCAGGCGAATTGGCAAACATCGCACCGTGGTGCTTGGCATTATTTGGTTGTCTCTCTGGAGTGCCCCCATCCCGTTACTGGGTGCTGATCAGTTTTGGCTATTTTTTGTCATTATGCTGCTGAAGGGTTCCGCTGTGGGTGCACTGGTCTTCCTGCCTGCGTCGATGGCAGCAGATGTGGTTGATCTTGATACATTACGCACCGGCGAGCAGCGCACCGGCCTGTACTTCTCTTTGTGGGGAATGGTGAATAAGGGCGCCACGGCTCTTGGCGTTTTGATTGCCACCAGTGTTGTTGCCTGGTTTGGCTTCGATCCAGCGCTCGAGGAGAATACTGCCATGGCGAAAACATCGGTTGCCTGGTTGTATAGCATCGTGCCAGCAGTTCTGGCCTGCCTAGCACTGCCATTGTTGTGGAAGTACCCGCTGACTCGTCAACGTCAGGAACGGATGCGAACCCACATTCAACGCCGCGATAATCGACGAGTAGAAGGTGTAACCTTAGAGGGCTAGCGTTCATGTCTTCAGATTGTCCTAGGCTTGTCGTCGTATCTGACGTTTCGGTTGCCTAAACATAGCTCGCCTCAGCTTGAACACAGACCGCTTATGACTGTGCGTGAATAAGCTGGTTGATTAAAGCTGCGATTTCATCCGAATGGGGAAGTGGCATCACATGGGCAGCGCTGTGGCACCATCAACCTTTAACGAAAGGACCACCCGTGGCAGACGAAAAAGGTTTAAAAGTATCGAGTGAATCACAGGCTGAAGCGCTGAAGTTGGCGAAAGGCATACAACGCCCAGAGCAGACCAAGGCACAGACGAAACTCATCGGCCAGGGTATTGAGAAAGGCATTGCCGAGTACAAGAAACAACAGAAAGTGCTGGCCCGTGATCGCGGCAGGCAGCGCAAGAAGGAATTGAAAGCGAGCCTGCGTGATGCGGATGATACCTCTGATGAGAATATAGAGTCCGCCAGCAGCCTTACATCTCGACTGTTAGTCGGCTTACCATGGGTCCTACTGGTAGCAAGCTGGGCGTACTTTGTCGCAAACAGTGCGCTTATCAGGTAGACATAAGCTATGCCACTTGCCGCGTGTGACGCCGGCGTCTCTCCTCTGCTATTACCCTGGCATTCCCCTGGCATTCCCCTGGCACTGGTCATCAGCTGCTCAGCCGAGGCTCGGGGTGGGAAGGGGGTGAGGGTTGCAATGTCGTTGAGGCTTAGTTCGCTTTTCAGATGAAAGATGGTGGCACATTCCTGATTGTTTATTGAGTTATACTAGTTCGCTACCCAGACGTGGATAACGAACATCACGACCTCAACACCAACGCCGACTTCAGAGCCATCTATTCGTAGGCTCGGTTCTTCTTCAGTGCTGGCGATTCCGGAATTTCGCTGGCTGTTTTTCGGTAACGTTGCCTTTTTCTTCGCCATGCAGGGTCAGATATTGACCCGCACAATTCTTGCCTGGGATTTGACGGGCTTGGCACAGTCACTCGCCTATATCAATCTGGTGGTTGCTGTCCCGATGATATTTGTGTCGATGATTGGGGGCGCGATCACCGATCGAGTTGAGCGGCGCCGATTGATCATCATTGGTCAGTGTCTGATTACCGCAAACGAATTATTTATACTCGGTCTTCTAGTGTTTGGAAAGTTAGAATTCTGGCATCTGCTTTGCACCGCATTTGTCGCCGGTTGTGTCTTCCCGTTTATCATGCCGGCAAGGATGGCAATTACCGTGAATGTCGTTGGCCCTGCCCGAATTCAAAGCGCGATGGCAATTTCAAGCGGGGCGATGAATTTGAGTCGAGTAGCGGGTCCGGCCATGGCAGGCATCATTATTTCGCAGTTTTCAGTTGTGGCTGCCTACACCGTTTCCACGTTGCTCTATGCTTCAGCCGTGTTTTGTATGCTGTTCGTTAATCGCAATAAAGCGGTCCAACCTGAAGGTGGTAAAAAGCCACTGCTCGCGGATATCATCTACGGTTTTCAGTATATTAAGCGCAATAAACCGGTGCTGATTTGTCTCCTGTTTGGACTCGTGCCTATGTTTCTGGCGATGCCATTTCAAAATCTGCTGGTGATGTTGGTGGAACAGAATTGGCAGGTGGGTGAGAGTGGTCTTGGCATGCTGATGGGCGCTGGTGGTGTGGGTGGCGTTCTGGGGTCCATCTGGATAGCGAGACGTGGCGACAAAACCGAGCGGCTGCGCCTAATGGTCATGACCGTCATTGGCTTTGCCCTATTTCTTGCGGTGTTCACTCAGACGAGTAATTTCTATTTTGCGCTTGTTCCGCTGATACTGGCGAATCTTTGTGCGAGTGCATTCCAGACGGTCAATAATGCCACCGTGCAGATATTGGTCGATGACAGTGTCAGAGGTCGCATGAGTAGCTTTATGATGATGTCGTTTGGATTGACGCCCCTTGGCGTATTCCCGATGGCGATTGCGGCTGATCACTTCGGAGCCTCTTATGCAATCCTGGGGGCATGTATTGCCCTGGTTATCATTACTGCCACGTTCGTGGGTTTGAGCAAGACGCTTCGAACCATCGATGGCACGGTGGCAAGCTCAGTGGCAAGCACGGTCAAAAGCTCGGTGAAAAATTCCGCCTGAAATAATCACGATAGAGCCTGCTATAGGCACACCAATTTGAAATTGGGTATACTGCGCGGGGCACTGGGATGTTTAGCGCATTTCACTTTTTTGATCGATAACCATCCAAGGATATAGTGAATTGACAGACGATGTATCGGCTTCACAGATCGCGAGAGGCTTCGCATCGTCTTCTTATAGCAAAGCGCTGTTTCAGTTTGGTAACACGCTGCTACTCTATGTAGTCTCTGTTTACCTGATGTTCGTCCTGCTCCCGGTTTCCTATGGCTATGTTCTTGCGATCTCTCTTCTCGCAACTGTGGCTCACGTTCGACTATTCATGATCGGCCATGACTGTGCACATCAGTCTTACTTGCCAAGGACGAGTTGGCAAAACAAAGCACTTGGCAGCTTTGTCGGCGTACTAACTAACACGCCTCTCGACTACTGGGGCAGCCAGCATCTACTTCACCACCAGACTGTCGGCAATCTGGATCGCAGAGGTTACGGCGATGTTGATACGCTCACGACAGACGAGTTCGAGGCCAAGCCTTTCTGGGCTCGTGTCTGGTACCGGATCGGGCGCAACCCTTACGTCCTCATGTTTATCTTCGCGCCTATCTACTTTGTCATCATGCTGCGATACCCCTTTGAACAAAAACAAGCTCCTAGAAAAATCTGGCTCAGCATCATGGGCACCAACCTGGGGATGGTGATTTATTACGGTGGCTTAATTTCACTATTGGGTCCAACACCTGTTTTGCTGGTTTTTACCCCGATAGTGGTCATGTCCTCGGCGATCGCCACCTGGTTGTTTTACGTCCAGCATCAATTTGATGAGGCCTACTGGGAGCGTAAGGAAGCCTGGAATTATAAGGACGCAACCCTTCAGGGCAGCTCATTTTACAATCTCCCTCGCTGGCTTCACTGGGCGACCGGCAATATTGGTTACCACCATATTCATCACCTGAACCCCAAAATTCCAAACTATAACTTGCCGGCTTGCTATGAATCAGACCCAATGCTGCAGGAAGGTAAATCGATCGCTTTTTGGGAGAGTTTTCGACTTGCGAAGCTTGCCTTGTGGGATGAATCAAACCGACGCCTGATTTCCTTTGTGGAATTCTATCGAACCCGGGAACACACACCATTACTCAGGAAATTGTTGAATTTCTAGCGGCGTTTCTACTGGGTCGTGAACGTCAACTTCCATTAATTCGATGATCGCTATTAGCGTGTTGATAAGCACCGGCGATCAATGGGCGTAAACCGTCCCGCTGCTATTTCGATACTGCGTTTGTCGGATTTGGGTCGGTTAAGTATTGGACTGAAATTAGAAAAACGAATCGATCGTTCTTTCAACTAAGGCTGCACCCACCCAGGCAAGAAGCGGCACAACAATGTAAATACCAAGTCGTTTGACGCTGCTGTTTGTGATTGGCCATTCACTTGTCCGTTCCACCAGGTCGCGGTAAATGATTAGGTTGCTGCGCGTTATTGTGTCCGCTTCGTCCGCGATGCTGGTGTTTTTTAGTGCTTCGCGATCACCATGGATCGCGAGCGTAACGGCGTCGATTTCTTTTGTTTTCTCCCGCAAAATGCGCGAACGAACGGCAACGATGGGCAAGAAAAAAAGTGCAATACCGGTCGGCAGCGAAAACAACAGAGACATCATTGCTGGCAATATCAGTGTGCCACTATCGAAATAAGCGATGGGGACTAGGGTATAGCCGCCGGCAAAAAACAATATGTTGGATACCCCCACCATTGTAAATGGCAACATGCTGCGGATATCAAAAATGTCGACGACGAGATGAGACCTCGCCAGGTCAACAAAGGTCATAGTATTGCTAATCACTATATAGCCCACCTGAAGAATCACCACCCAGGTAATGATTGCGACCAAGAGCCCCCAAAAGAAATCGATTCCTGGAATGCTACCGGATAAGAATGCTTGCACCTCAGGGTGGCTCCAATTAACAAAAAGCATCATCGGTACTGAAAAGAAATACGCCATTCGAAGCCTCCATTTCGGGAAGTGGCTTAGGCTCGCTAGCTGTTGTCCGCGTTTGTCTGCGGCCAACCGCATTATGGGGGCGAGCTTTTCGAAATTTTTGCGATGACTTCGCTCAAGATAGTTAACAAACGCCACCATGTAGGCCAACAAAATAGGTGTAATCGTAGGGCCGCCAAGTGACCAGGTAATTGTGCCCATCACTGTGGTAATCAAAATGAACAGTAGAAATGGATTTAGCGCCCGCAGTTCTCCTATTTTTAGGATGAGCGGCTTCGCCAGCCCAGTCTCCAACTGACTGGCTATTTCGGCTTGTTCTGGATACATCCTAAAAATTCCAAATTGGTACTGGTTTGTATATCCCTTGGGGAGACTGCTGAACAGGGTAAAACCTCAGATCCCGCGGGTATTCTTGCTGCGCGAGTATCGAGCTTGCTCTTAGTAGAAACGTCTGACCCGCTAAATGCGCTCAGAACGTCCTGCCGCAGCGTTGCGTATTGATTTTGAAGATCGGATAAACCTCTGTTCCCAGCTGTCGGGTCTAGCTTGGAAGTAGGGTGCTGAAGTGGCGTTCTTGTGCTTGGCACGTCAATTTTAAGGCAATATTTATTAGCTGGATCGCTCTTACCCTGCCAGTGGGCTGACGTGATTACTTCGACGCAGGTCATAGGTGTTTTGTCGCTATTTTTATGCAGCCAATTTGAGATGTCGTCGATCAAAGAAGCTAAACCCAATCGAATCAATAATTTAATGGCATCGTCTGTGGTGAATTCGGCTGCAGCAATTATGACCCCAACCATCAGCAACTTGTCATAGGCATAGTTGCCACCTACAAAACTTTTTGCAGCATCGGTAACGGGTTTAGACGGCCAGCCTGGATCACCAAACCGGTTGCCATCATCGGAAACAAATCGATAGGCATCGATAAGCGTTTGCGCGTCAGTGTCTATGGATGTTGGATTTAGCTCGATGCCATCGGTGGTTGCTTCGACGACCATATAGGCATTTTTGGATTTATCGAACCCCAAAAATTCGGTCGCATGGGAATAATCGCCTTGGTCGATCTCCATGATGATTTGATCTAAAAGGTCATCTCCACATGACAGCAAAATATCACCAGGGAGAAGCTCTTCAAAAGTTATGCTGCGAGGGTTGGGAGGTCTAAGAGTCATGTTCTGCACCTTTATGGTTTGGTTTTCGTTCGGTGTCACAAAACGCTGGCTCAGTTAACCACGAAAAATAGCTATTTGCTATTTGCTCGGCTGATGGCAGAGTGCCCGTTATCAGCTCGCTCAGAAAACGCCGGTCTCTGCGGAGCTTGTGAACGCAACCTAGCTGTAATCCGGTCTGTGTCTATGTGCTAAGTCTAATCATAAGGTGGATAAGCTGATGTCTGAAAAAATCTATATGCTCAATGCCCTCTGGTTTAAGCCTGATGGCGGCGCTGATAAATATGCCGAATATGGCGCTGCGGCGGCTCCCTTTGTTCAGGCGCTTGGCGGCAAAATAGTCGACGGCTATCGTCCTCAACAGGCGTTGATTGGCGAGTGGGATCCGGATCTGTTTTTTTTGGTCGAATGGCCAGATTGGGATTCATTTACAAAGCTTGCGACTGACTCCGGTTATCTGAAGATTGCGCACTTGAGAGAAGAAGCACTTGCCAAGTCTTTGCTCATTCAATGTGCAAAGGTCGCTTAGTTTTTGTCGATTTTTATAAAGGCGAGATTTTCGCCCGGGGCAGAGTACGACTCACAGTCGAAGACCTTACGCTAAGGGCAATTGAACACCTGGAATGTCTGTTCATCTCCAGTGATTTGGCCAGACTCAACAATTGTATTACCACCAAGGTCCAGCGCTTCATTTCTGGCAATTGTTTCAAGTTCTGTTGACAGCTTCTTTTCGGAACGCCTCACGCCGGCAACTTTGGCTTTGCTGACTGAAGTGATTTTGCCAACACGCTCGCAGGCAGCAACGTCCTGTAGGTTGGTAACACGAACATCTGCTCCAGATTCCGAGAGTTTTACCCATGTGCATGACGAGCTCATGATGACGAGGCTTAAAGCGATACTGATCCTGAACATAATAGTGCCTATGATTCTTTCGGTCCCCTAGTATGTCAGAATCTGGCTCGTTAAATTTCCATTCGCCAGGGCAGTGTGACCGAAAACGGGTTTATGTATCTCAATGATTGTGTTTCGATTGAACGTGGTCAGTACAACAATCTCCGACGCGTTTCCAATGGGCTCTATGAAGGCTCAAAGTTGCCTGCACCTGAGCCGACAAATGTCGTTGAAGCGAATCAATGCCATGAAGCAAAAGAGCAACTCCTGGCATCCAGGGAAGACAAGGAAATCGAGCAGGCTTCTCGCAAGGTGCGAGTCCTCTGTCAGTTCTGATTTTCTATAGCGGGAACTCTTCGTTGATTCCGGACAATCGGCTTTCTTGTGGGGTTGCATAGGCTCTTTCCAAATAGGTTGACTACCCGTGAATCGGTTCCTGTTTCTACTCGCTGCTGCGCTGACTATTTCAGGTTGTACCATCACACCCGATTCAAAAGGAATGGATGTTCGGTACGGAAAAATAGCAACAAAGGAGCGTGTCACTGCAAAGAATCAGAAGACTACATTGTCTGGGCTCAGTGGCATCAAGGCTACTTCTGAGCTTCCTGCTTTGCCGCAGGGGCAGGTGGAAGCTAATGTTAGTCATGTGGCCGAAGCCTATACCTACCTTGTCAGGTTTAGCGATGGTGAGTCGCTGAGGTTAACCACGGATAAAGAATTTTTTTACCGCAAAGATCGTGCGGGTGAACAGGTGCGCGAACTCTGCCAGTACTCGAGAGGCTGATCGCCCGGTAACAGCGGGTTTTCGACTGGCGCGCTTGCTCTAGCCGGTGACCGGGATTAGCACAAGTTCAACCCGACGATTTTCCGACCGACCGTCCTCAGAGCTATTATCTGCAATCGGCCTGGACTCACCGAAAGCGGCGGTAAGGATGCGCTTAAAAGCCACCTCATTTTCCTGCAGCACGACGGCAACCGACTGTGCCCTGCGTTCAGACAGCTGCAAGTTAAACGCGTCAGAACCAGTAGAATCGGTATGGCCTGTCACTTCCAGAATGGTTTTATCAAATTCAGCGAGAACCACAGCGACTGAGCCTAACACCTCTCGAAAGTCGGCCTTGACAGTTGCGCTGGCGGTGGCAAACGTAATATTGCCTGGCATCACAAGAATCAAATTATCGCCGTCGCGAACAACGCGTACACCCGATCCACGTAAACCGGCCCGCAGTTTGGCCTCTTGTCTGTCCATATAGAAACCGACGCCACCACCAATCGCGCCACCTGCCGCCGCCGCGGCCAGTATTCTTTGATTACGGGTCCGAGAATCATCGCCTCGATTGTCGATTGCGGCGCCTATGGCCCCAAGACCTGCGCCAATAGCCGCGCCAATCGTTGCCTTACTGACCTGCTTGTCGTCTGTGTAGGGGTCGTAAGTCGCACAGCCGCCAAGAAAAAACATCAAACACAAGCTCATTGTGATCGTGCGCATTACGCGTTCCTCAAATACTGAAAATATACGGCTGATGATAATGAAAACCGGTCAGCAATTCAGTTAAACCCGTCACAATACCCGTAATACGCTTCCAGGCTACAGGCTTGTGTTTTATGAGGTGTGAACTGAAACTTCGCCAATGGCCAATGGCCAATGGCCAATGGCCAAGAGCAGGGTGGCAGCGAAATGTACGGCGTAGGAAAAATAGTTGGTACTAATAATCGAATAGAGTGGCGCCGCCCGCACACACGTTGTGATCCATAGCTTCTCGAGCCTATGGCGTTCAGGTGGGTCGCTTGATTGATAAATGAGAACAGTAAAAGGATGGCCAGGTCGATCATTGACCTTGGCTTACCAGATGGGTCTGGCATTGAAGTCATCGAGACGCATAAGTTAAAACTAGACCCTGGATATATCGTGGTTCACACTATTTGCTACAAGGAGCAGGCTTATTTTTTGCGGCTTGTCTCATCATCTCAACACTTTACTGTCCCAATTTATTACATTAACGTATTACAACAACGGACTCAGCCATCAATGCAGCGGTTGCCAAAGTACCATTTGGTGGGTTCATGGCCAGTGCCGCCAAGAGCAAGGCAAAAGGCACGGGCGCTACTCTGACTCCACCACACCGCTACTACACCGCTACTACACCGCTACACTAAGTGTTATACGTCTCTGCATTCCGGTAGCAGGCAAATATTGGTAATATCGGAACTTACAAAATTTGAGGTTCACAATGACCAAAATTGAAGAGAAGGTCGACGAGCTACTCGCTAAACATTCTAATCTAACGAAACTTGAAGCAATCAAGATCGTCACCGAGAAAAATGAGAGAAAGCGGCAGAAAAGAGCGGCTAATACAGAGAAAAGCCAAGCCAAAAAGCTTAAGTACGAGGCAAATCTTCTTAAGCGCAAGTGATTATATGACCGGGTAATAAGGTCGCACCGCGATGCAGACTAACAAAACGGATGTCTGTATAAAAGGGGCCTGTATGATGAAGAAAAATAGAGGCGAGTCACCATGAGCAAAGAAATGCCGCAACAGGGTCAGGACTGGCCAAGCCTAAAAGAAGAGATGATAGGGCGGGGCGCAGGAGATGCGAAGTGGCGTGATGGTAAAACTGCTGTGTATGTCTTCAACGCCGGTGAAGATGTGCTTCAAGTCCAGAAAGAAGCCTACACCCTCTATATGTCCGAGAACGGCCTTGGACCTCTGGCTTTCCCAAGTTTAAAGCAGATGGAAGATGAGGTGATTGGGATGGGCCTCAATTTGCTTCATGCGCCGGATAATGCGGCTGGCACAATCACTTCCGGGGGTACGGATTCGATCACCATGGCGATTAAAACCGCCCGTGATTTCCATCGAGCTAACACATCAACAGAAGGGGTGCGGAATATCGTTGCGCCCTGGTCCGCACACCCTGCATTCGACAAGGCCGCGAAACTCATGGACCTGGAAATGCGTCGCGTACCCTGTGGAGACGACCTGCTCGCCGACACGGCTGCGATGGCAGACGCCATCGATGAAATGACCATTATGTTGGTGGGATCGGCGCCGAGCTTTCCTTATGGTTTGCTTGATCCAATTGTTGAACTGGGAGAAATAGCCGAGGCAAAGAATGTCTGGCTGCATGTGGATGCTTGTGTCGGCGGTTATGCCGCGCCATTTGTGCGAATGAACGGAACGGAGATTGCACCCTTTGACTTTGAGGTCGCCGGGGTTAAATCAATGTCCGCCGATCTACACAAATATGGCTTCTGTGCGAAGGGCGCTTCAACCGTGCTGTTCCGGGATGCGTCGTTACACAAGCATATGATTTTCGACTGCGATGATTGGCCGGGCGGTAGAATGATTACGCCAACCCTCGCCGGCACGCGCCCCGGCGGTGCTATTTCGGCCGCCTGGGCGGTGATGAATTATTTAGGGGTAGAAGGATATTGCGCCAAACACAAGCTTGTCACAGATGCTCGAGAGGTGATTGAAGCCGGCGTAAAAGAATTGGGTTTTGAGGTGCTGGGTTCGCCGCAGTTAGGCTTGATCGCGTTTGGGCACAGCGATCTCGATGTCTTTGCCATCTACAAACAGATGTATAAACGCGGCTGGTTCACGAGTCTTACAACGGCACCCAAAGCGTTGCATCTGATGTTATCGCCATTTCATTTTGAGGTTACCGATGTGTACCTTGCGGATCTCGCTGCGTCCCTTGACGCGATCAGATCTGGAGACAATAGCGCGGTCACCGAGGTGAGATACTCGTGACTTGTTTCAGGCCTTTGTTTCAAATTAGGGAAGCACCGGGGTCAGTACTGACGTTCCGGCATATTGACACGCATTCCTTCCAGGTCGTCTGACGCTTTTATCTGGCACGACAAACGGCTGTTGGGTTGCACATCAAAAGCAAAGTCCAAAATGTTTTGTTCTAATTCTTCCGGATCACCACATTTGCCTTGCCACTCTTCCGGGACGTAGATATGGCAGGTCGCACAGGCACATAGGCCGCCGCAGTCGCCATCGATCCCCGGTACCATTCGAGACACAGCACCCTCCATCAATGACTGACCGTTGGACACCTGAACTTCGTGCTCTGTGCCATTGTGTTCAACGTATAATATTTTGGTCATGAATATTAAGAACCGGCTAGTTTTCTGGCTTCCGCAATAACGTAAACGACTTCGCCATTGCCGTTAGAAACCGGAATCAAAGAAAAGTCTAAATCGAGTGTGCCCGAGCCTGCATTGAGGCTTGTGCGCGTATGAAAGGTATTGCCCATGATGGCCTGCTGAACGTTTGCGCGGAGTCGCTGCTGTGGCTCATCCAGCTCTGTCTGGCTGGATGCGCCCCACCAGGGTAAGTCCCAAAGGGGTTTATCTGTTGTTGGCTCATCGATGGGGAGCATTTCTCGGGCGGCCTTGTTTATTTCCAGCACGTGGCCTTCTGGGTCGAGTAGGGCGATGGCTTCAACTGCGTGATTGAAGACCGCGCTAAATCTCGCGTCTCTTTCTGCTAGCGCAGCGTCGCTCGCTTTCCTGAGGCTAATATCTCGGACCTGAGCGCTGAGAATCAGTTTGTCGCCGATATAGGTTTTGGTAATTGAGGCTTCTAGAGGAACGATTCTACCGCTCTTGTGGAGCCCTGAAATTTCTCCTCGTTCACCCATTAAGCGTGAAGGTGACTTGCCGCTGCCAAAATTTTTGATGCTCGCGCTATGACTTTCTCTCGTGTATTCAGGCAGCAAGCGGTTGATACTTGTGCCCATCACCTCCTTTTCGGTGTAGCCAAAAAGCTGCTCTGCCTTCCGGTTCCAGAAACAGATGTTGAAGTCTGTATCGATACTCAGCACCGCGTCTTCACCGATAGCGATGATTCGATTTGCGATGAGTTGTGAGTGCCGTAATGCTGCGGTTTGTTCCTGTTCTTTTGTCACATCTCGAAGCACGATCACAAAGTAGACTTCACCACCGTACTCACTCCTGGAAACACGTACTTGATAACGGCGAGACTCGCCGTTCTTCCGTGTGCCTTCAAGGGTTAAGTACCGTAACTGCTCAGGGTCTGGATTGTCTGCCCAGCGCCCGAACCAGGTAATCACGTTAACTTTCCGGCGACTTGATTGTGGCAATAATCGGGAAACATGCTCGCCAACTATTTCTGCTTCGGAAAACCCTGACTGTGTCACTGCTGATTGATTAAAGAAAACGATCTCACCGGAGGCGGTGGTGATCAAAAGCGCCTCGGGCAGGTCTTTTAGTAATTGCACTGCTTTGGATTCAATAAAACTCAAAGTACTTGGCTCCTGGAAAAAGTCCCTGACTTCTGGAAGTAGGTGGCTTCTAGTAAGAAGCACCTTCTTCGTTAAGCACGCTTTGGTCAGATTTTGCATCCTCCATCGCGTGAAGCACCGTCAGGTCTTCGTTCACTGGCACGCCAACTTCTTCAAACAGATTTTTGGTTCTAGGTGTTATTAGACCTGCGCGGACAAGTGCAGGAATCATTAGGTCATTAAGCGAATGAACCTGGCCCGGCGGTAGGTGATTGACTAAGCCGAGCCCTGCTGCTTCTTTGATTCCCGCCGCAAAATCTTGTGGTTCAATGCCGCTCACTTCTAGCACCTTCAGAAAGCCGTCAGTCATGTCCGTTTGACCCTGAACGAGAATGTTGACTCCGTCGAATGCAAACTGCGCAAGGTCTTCAACATCATCAGGATGCATATTTTTGACGAGCGGCGTGAGGTAGGTATGGCCAAAGGACACATGTCTAGACTCGTCTCGCATGACGTTAAAGGTGACGGCTTTCAGCAAAGGCTCATCAGTTTGGCGATACATGTTATTAAATGCTCCGAGCGCGAGTCCCTCTACGATCATATTCATCCCGATCAAGATCTTTTGATGATTTTCGGTGTTCAAGGTGGCATCAATGAGATTTTTCAACCATGGATTGATCGGATAATGGATAGCTATTTTTTTGACATAGCGATCGTAGACTTCAACGTGTCGGGCTTCGTCCATAGTCTGGGTAGCGGCGTAGTACTTTGCCTTCATATCCGGCACGCCGTGGGTGATCGTGGCTGCCGTGAGCATGGCACCCTGCTCACCATGAAGGAATTGCGATAACATCTGCGCGGTAGAATGCGCAGTAAATGTTTCCTGCTGACTTTGAGACAGCCGCTTGAAGAAAGGCATCTCTGAATACTGCGAGTTATCTCGGCTCATGATTGGGTTAGAAGGATCAATCACCGTATCCCAGTCGAGATCATCCGCGTTCCACTGGTTGTTCTTAGCGCGGGTGTACAAATCTTGCATCTTCGGGATGCTCGACTCGTAGTCGAAGTTCCAGCTGACATCCGTGACTGCCTTGTAGGCGTCGATCATGTTTTCTTGGGCTTCTTCCTTATCTACAGAATTTTCTACCGTGCTCATTGGGGTTTTCCTCTTTAGAGATGCATTTAGTACGCATTCATCGAAGATAGTCCTCTGGAACTCAACAAGCGTTGACATAGATCAACATGAGGCGAGGTTTTCAGCCAACCCATGAAATGGACCCTGTACGCCGATACCCTTTTTTTAGAAAATTGAAATACCCGTTCGCGTCGTCAACATTTCTAGTGCTTTTTTTCCTGCATGGGAATTGCTGCTCGGGCCGAGGCCGGGAGACCAGACACATACTGAAAATTCCCGTGGCATCGTGCAGACGATACCGCCACCGACGCCACTCCTGCAGGGTAGGCCTACCCGAAAGGCAAAGTCCCCGGCTGCATCGTAAGCACCGCAGGTCAGCATTAGCGAGTTGATGAACTTTGCCTGACTCGCGGATACAATAGCTGTCATCGGTTCCCGCGTATTCCCCGCGTTAGCCAAAAACAGACATGACTTCGCTAATTCGATACAGTTCATCGAGAGTGAGCAATGATGGAAGTAAGCGTCGATAACAGCTTCGAAATACTCTGTATGGAGAATCGTTTCGTGGCTTCGCCGCTGCTTAGCGGTCTAATTCTGCCGTACTACCTGGACGGTTACCGTGAGAGACCGAAAGGCATCCGGAGCGCCATTCCAGCTTCCCGAAATTGGCACTGCCTGGCGGGCATCACGGCTAACGCCAACCCGGATTAATTGTGTCCCCCCTGTAAGATTGTTGGTTGGGTCGAATGGCACCCAGCCGGCACCAGGAAGGTACGCATGCAGCCAGGCATGGGTTGATCCCGATCCCACCGCCGCCGGGCCGCCGCCAGCGCCTGAATCAAGCAGTGGATCATAGAGGTAGCCTGAGACAAATCGCGTCGCAATACCCAAACGCCGTGCCGCCTCCATCATAAGCACGGCAAAATCTCGACAGCTACCGGTACCCAGTTCCAGAGTGGTCAATGGAGATTGCGTACCTTCGTCATCACGAGTCCGGTAAGCAAAATTGTCGCGCATATACTGATTCATCTTTACCAGCATATCTCGAGTATAGGTCGGCCCTTGGTGACTCAGAAAACCCCGCGCCCATTGGTCGAGCCTACCATCCAGGTCGTCGTGGTGAGGGCGCATATATGGCTCAAGATCTACCCTTTCATCAACCGAATAGGAAAATGGGAAGATTTCAGCGGCGGGTAGTAGCGGCAGTTCGAGGTTGTGACTGGTGGCGTGCTCGATGGTGAACGAACAGACTATTTTAAGCTGTGTTGATTCGCCTTTTGGTCGAACAAGTGCAATAGAGTTTGAGTATGTATCCTGAATCATTGAAATGTCTGCTTCCGGACTTACCTGAAGATCCGTCGCTAATACTCGGAGGTCGTGACTGTCCCGGGGTCTGAACATGACCCTATGCTCACCAAAACTGACAGGCGAATGATAGTCGTAGATCGTCGTGTGAACGATCGAGTATTTGATGTTCATGGAGTGGTCCGATGTTGAAGGTGGAAGATTATAGGGTAAGCGATCGATGGATGATGTAGCTAGTGGCTGCCGATAGCGCAGTCTGATGCGGGCCCATTTAGTTGAGTCTCTCCTTAAAGCTGGACCAACCAATGCTAGAAATTTCCAGAGGTGACTGCACTACTCATACGCCATAGGCGAGTAGCAGCACGATTACGAAGGTGATGATCCCCGTCATGATGGTTGTGTCTAACACACCCAGAGTGTGATCTTCCTCCAGCAGTGAAGCCAGAGTATAGAAAGTGGGAAACAGGAACAGCAACAGGAAAATACTAGAGAGAGAAAATTGTAGTGGAAGTTCTTCGTGGACCGAATCGGTCGTCATCTCGTAGAGCGCAATCCCCAGCAAAGTGAAGGGCAGAACCAGGAACATCACCTGGGTAATACCGCCGAATGCATTGGCGAGCGCGATACCGTACTCTTGCTTTTTATGTGACTGCCACAGAATTACGTATTCACTCATCCCCGCAAATAGGGCGAGGATCATCGCAGTAAGGATCGGGTTGAACTCTAACTCTGCAATCATAGTTGTGGCAAAGCTAGAAACCTCTTCGCCGCCGATGATGGCCCCCAGCAGGCCGGCGAAAAATAGTAGGGCGATGGAACTACGTGAGCTGGGTTTTACGTTCTGGTAGACCATATCCAGACGCTGCTTTACATCCTCATCTGACATGCTGAGGGTTGCGCGCACTTCGGCTTCTTCTTCGGCGTAGCTCGTAATCAGTTTGTAAACGTAAACGCTGAATATGGTGAGCAAGACGACACTGATAAACACCAGGTCTAGATGGTGGAAACTACTTTTCGCGCCTCCTGATGAGTGAAACGTCAGCATCACCAGGCCGAGAATCAAGCCCATTGAACCCCCGCCAATCAATATCTGGGTGCCTGCCTCGGTAATAGGGGTTGGCATCAAAAACTTTCCCTGCTTATCTTTCGGTAGGAAGAATGAGTAGAGACTGAAAACCAGTGCATTGTTATAGATAGTGACAATGCAGATAACAAACGCGGTTGCAGGACTCACTGGTATGAGAAAACCAATGACGACGAGTTCGGGTATGGTCGCGAGAATTTCTGCCAGGGTACCTGCGATATAGTGATTCCACTTGTACCTTTCTGCCAGCCGTTCTGCGGCGATCACCAATACCTCGCATGCTGCCTGCAAAATGATGAGACCTACAACCAGGGCAAGCATGGCGGATAGGTACAGGGGTATTTCTAGCTGGAAATATCGTGTCAGGTGAAGCAAAGCTGATAGTGCTATGCCAAAGCCCATGCGAACTAGCCAGCGAGGGATCGTAGCCTTGTGTGATCCAAAGCCCAGAGTGGTGACCGACAGGCGATCAGGGTCGATCCCCTTTGCCCGCAGGGCCTCATGTACTTCTGGGGACGCTTTAGTGAGCCCGACACTTGCCGTATGACTTTGTTTGATGATCGTGAAACCTTCCATGAGTGGCGCAGCTGGTTTACAGCGTTCATTAGCGCTAACGTGCTGCAGTCCGGCCTGAAAAAATGGAACCCGACGATGACTTTACTCGGGAAAGCAGAGCTATAAAACTAAGTATGATGCATGTGTGAAATATTTGCCTACTCGAGCAGTGAAGCCACTCGCGCGACCTTTGATATGGAAACCTTCCGCCAGCATGGCTGTGGCACCGGGCCGCATTGTGATGGATGGGGTCTGGCGTTTTACACTGGGCCCTACGCGCAGATATTCCGGGATGTAAAGCCAGCTGCCTACAGTGACTGGATGTCGTTTATCCTGGATCACAATATCGAGACACAATGCCTGATCTCCCACATCAGGAAGGCCACCCAGGGCAGTGTGAACCTGCAGAATACTCAGCCTTTCTCGCGGGAATGGGCCGGACACCGACATGTGTTTGCCCACAATGGCAACTTGCAAAACCTTGAACAACTCGGTGTGCCAGAACGGTTCCAGCCCATAGGTGATACCGATTCGGAGCGGGCTTTCTGTCAGCTAATGGACAGCATTTCAGATACAGAAGCGAGCGGGGCGCCAACAGATCTGGATGCGCGGCTCGCCCGGATGGTCGCCTGTTTTGGACAATGGGCCCAGATGGGACCAGCCAATATCGCCTACAGTGACAGCGAATACCTCTACGTCTTTGCCAACAAACGAACCCAGGTAAATGGCAGCATTGAGCCCCCAGGACTGCACATGCTGCAACGTAATGACACTGATAATCACACGACTAAACTTACCGGGGTTGAACTCAAGGGGCAGTCGAAATTTATTACCTTGTTCGCCAGTGTGCCGCTGTCCAATGAAGCCTGGGTTCCACTCAAGGAGCTTGAGTTGATCGTGTGTCAAAATGGTAGGGTGGTTAGGCAGCTGCAACTCTGATCACCTTGCCACTACCTTGCGCTTTCCTGGTCGGGACTGTTGCTTAACAACGACTGAAAAGAATTGCTGAAACTCAACGAAGAATTTTTTCCAAAAGCCTATTGTTTTTCCCCATACTTGGATTAATGTGCGTGAGCATCACAAACGGTGGAGAACCTTTTTGGAGAAATACAGATGGCTACAAAGTAAAAATCTGTGTCCAAATCTTCCAAGCCGAAAACAGGCGTAACGGTTTCCGCTGCTAAACCTGCTAAAAAGCAGAAAAGAAAGTAAGACGCAAGTCTCAACATAATGGGCCCGCTAGCCGAAAGGATAGCGGGCTTATTTATTTCTGGGCTTCTTAGGATGGGAGTAGATCCACATTGCTAAGGGGTCAGTACTGAAACTTGGTTGGTTCTTCCGACACTCGGGCAAGTCACAATTTTTTAGTCTTTGCAGCGGTTCACTTCAGGTCAAGGCGAGGTAGACTAGAGCCAATCGAAAGTTGAATAGTCGAGTAAAGATGAACGAGTCAGTCTCCGCAACGCCGACGAACAAAATTTTGGGCTGGGTTGAGCGCACAGGGAACAAATTGCCTGATCCCGTGCTGATATTTTTCTACCTCATTCTCGGACTGATAGGCCTGTCTGTTATCAGTGACCTGTTTAATCTCTCTGCCTTGCATCCCACTCAACTCGACTCGTCGGGCAACGCGAGAGTTGAACAAGCGGTGAGTTTGCTCTCGGCAACAAACATCCAGCGTCTCTGGGTGCAGATGCCGCAGACCTTTACGCACTTTCATCCGCTTGGCTATGTGCTGGTTGTCATGCTTGGTGCTGGAGTTGCCGAACGTAGTGGGTTGTTCTCCAGCGCAATTCGGGCCGCGCTAAAAAATGCGCCTATCCATCTGTTAACCCCCTTTGTTGCCCTGATAGCCATGCTGTCGAATCACGCTGCCGACGCCGGTTATGTGGTGGTCATTCCTCTAGCGGCGATTGTGTTTGCTGCGGCTGGACGCAATCCGCTGTTGGGTATCGCTGTTGCCTTTGCTGGGGTATCTGGAGGATTCTCGGCGAACTTTGCACCGGGGCAGTTAGATGCTTTGCTATTTGGCATCACCGAAGCGGCCTATCAGTCGAGCGGTATAGACGCTGGCTGGTCAATGAATATCGCTGGAAACTGGTGGTTCATCATTGCCTTACTAATACTGTATTTACCGGTCATTTGGTTTGTCACAGATAAAATAATCGAACCCAGGCTCGGCGCTTGGAAACCTTCCAACGAGTCCGACCTCGAGAGCTATCAGAATAGCGACGCACCGCTAACCGAACAGCAGCGCAAAGGACTGCGGCATGCTGGTCTTGCCATGTTGGTGGTGATTGCGGCCTGGGGCGCCATGATGTTTGGCCCCGGCACTCCTCTTCTGAACGATGGCCCTGATATGCAAGGCGCTGCCTGGTATAGCGTTGCCAGGCCATTTTTCCAATCCTTGGTTGCAGCTTTTCTGATTCTGTTTTTAGCTGCAGGTTGGTTCTACGGCCGGGCGGCGGGGACGATCAACACCAGCCAAGATCTTGTGGACATGATGACCGATGCCATGAAGGACCTGGGCTACTACCTGGTGCTGGCATTTTTTGCGGCGCATTTTGTTGCGATGTTTGGCTGGTCAAATCTCGGATTGATTACCGCCGTTCATGGCGCTGATGCGATCCGTGCCAGCGGTTTACCCTTGCCTCTAGTGCTGGGGCTAATCGTCCTTTTTGCGGGTCTGCTCAATCTCTTTGTCGGATCTGCCTCAGCCAAATGGGCTCTACTGGCGCCGGTTTTGGTGCCAATGCTCATTCTCTTGGGTATTAGCCCGGACGGTGCAACGGCAGCTTATCGTGTCGGCGACAGTGCTACCAATATCATCACGCCCCTGATGGTGTATTTCCCGCTGGTACTCGTTTTTGCGCAGCGGTGGCAAAAAGACTTTGGACTTGGCAGTCTGACGGCAATGATGATCCCCTATTCAGTGTGGATGTTGATCTCCGGCACAGTCCTAATAATGCTCTGGCTATTTCTGGGAATTCCCCTCGGTCCAGGAGCACCGGCGGAAATTATGATTCCGGGTTAGTCACTAGATGACTAACCATCTCAGAACATCAGAGCCGAATTAAAGCTGCACGCTTAATCATTTTCCTATCTCTGTTGTCCCAATTTGGTGTATTTATTTGGTGTATTTATTTGGTGTACTTATTTGGAGGGCCAAACTTTTGATCCTAAATTGTTGTCGCGAGCGCAGAAGTGGCGCAACTCGCGTTTGCTGACAACAGTATTGAATATTCGATGTCTTTTACCTTTTTATTTTCCTTCTCGATTCTGACCCCGCGAAGCGCTTCTTCGTCTTTTTCTTTAATCGCTTCGTGCAAACGCTGGGCAGTGACGAATGTATCATTGCCATCTGCTTCTTTGTTGCTATGAACATAGATGCCGGCGCCATACCCTTCTTCCAGATTCGACTCGTCCATCGGTGTGGGTCTTATTGAGAGTAGGATAAATGTATTCGCTAGAACATCGGCTTCCACCAACGAATCATTGCAAACAATTAGTTTGCCGCCCTCTGCAGCGGCAGCCGCTTGCATCTTTACCTTAGCAAGGCTCGCCTCGGCACTCTCCACCATATTGTCGCGCTCATTGCTGACATATAGCCCAAAAAAAACAGCGATAGAGACCACGACAATGATAACCGCGGTAACATATTCAGAAATCACGTAACCAGATACTTTATTCATAACCACCCCAAAATTAAGCTATTTGCACAACTCTACCAGTACATAAAATACGGCAGAGGCATCGCACTACATTTCTTTGTGAGCGCTTCATAACAGGGCAAAAAGACTAGCGATCCACGACCACTAACCAAAATGACGCAAGAAAAAAAAGCGCTATGAGCCAACGCTCAACGGTCCCGGTCGAATTACCTCCGATTTTCGAGGTATCTTTGACGGACCTAACAATCTTAAACGGTGGCGCTAACTTCAAGTAAATCTACAGCAAAGAATGTGCCACTGAATATTCGTCGCAGGAATGACTAGGAAATCTGCTAACTGAACCGGTGGAGATAGGGTTACAGGTTCTGTCTGTAATCGCTGCACCGGCAGAGTGCTGAGTGCCCAGATAAGGGGCGCAAATTCTGTCTGAAGCGCTCCGAGCACTGGCGTGACGGCTTCGATGCTAGTTGTTCAGTGGTGTGCTTTTCAGCCTAAAAATCGACCAAACATGGTTGCTGGCAACGGAACATCAAGTAAGTGATCACTCGCTTTGTTGGCGGCGCTCGAAGCTTCTCCGTCAGAATCGACATCATCAAGACCGTTGGCACTTTTCTTGCTATCTGATACTCGTCAAAATAAATACTGACTCAATCCAACTCGACTATGGCGACAGAGGTCAAACCCCATGAGCGATCAGACACTAGACTTGCAAGAGTTCTCTAACGAGGAAAAGCCAGCGACCCAAACGCTGAGCATAAGCGACATCCTCTGGACCGTCGCTCAACCTGTACTTGTTCTAGGTTCCATGTTTTTGGTGGCGACTATGGTGTCAGGTGAATGGATGAATCATAAGTTGTATGCGCTCTTCATGATCATGCTGCCGATCCCGCTGCTAATTGCTGCTGAGCGAATCTGGAGTAAACGTAAAGATTGGGTTCTTGAGCCGAGAGAGTTGGCAGAAGACGGATTCTGGATCGCTATGGGTGCTTTTCTGTGGGGACCCTTGATCAGCGGCTACTACAGAACCCCAGTTTCTGAGGGCTTCAGAGCCATTCGCGACAGGTCACCATTAGATATTACGATGGCTCCAGATACAGTCATGGGTCTAGTTGGTGCTGCACTGGTCTTGCGAATCTGCTCCAGCTTTATTTACTACTGGCTGCATCGGGTTCAGCATGAGTCCTTGTTTTTTTGGCGCATGCATGCGACCCACCACCACATCACTAAGATGAGCTGCATGCGCGGCGCCCGCACTCATCCGCTAGAATACCTCGCCCTGTCTCTTAGCACACCCATGATCCTAGCATTCGCAGGTGCGAGCGATAGTGTGATCGCTGTCTCAGCCGCGTTCGGTATGTGGAACGGTAAATTGAACCATGCGAACCTGCCGCTCAAGTCTCTACCAGGTTACGACTGGGTGTTTGCAACGGCCCAGCAGCACCATGTCCATCATGCGCTCGTTAGAAATCAGAGCGATAGTAATTATGGCTGCAACATCATCCTTTGGGACCGCATATTCGGCACCTACAATGGTGATACCGAGGTTGGCCAGATTGGTGCAGGTAAGGCTGTGCCGTTGTCTATCAAGGAACAACTGATGTTGGCATTCTACCCAAACAAGAGACTCACTGACCTTTAAGCGTCCATAAGACACGTTAGAGCTTTAGGCTTTGAAGTGTCAGTTTCTCTCTCTGTTCAACACCGGTTAGTTTTCTCTAAAGTTGTTCTACTCAAACATGAAGGAATTGAAGTGCCATGGATGAAGCGAAGCTAATTTTTTTCGGCATAGGTACTGTGGCATTCTTCGTCGCGGTTTATCTTGCCATTAAGCATCCCGAACTGGTCGAAATGCCAGGCGCCACGAGGCAAGAACTCAGCGAAAATCCACTCCACAAATGGGACGATGTTATCGCATGGGTAATGTGGGGCGGTTGGGGTTGTGCCGCCGTGCTGACTTTCTTCGATCGCGCGGGCTACTTAGATGTACTTGAGCTTTAAAGCGCCGATGTAAAGATAAGTGAAGATAATGATTCAAGTTGATTTCTTATAGCCCTTTAGTCTTCAAACCTACCGAATCCTCAATTACTGTTCCCTGGCCGCTGGGGAATACTTAGCTGCAGACTAGATTGGAATTACGCCGACATCTCGGATACCGGAGAGGTTAATTTGGTGATGCTGGAAATTGTGTTCTACTCCCCGTAAGTTGAACAATAACCTTTGAGGTTTGCAGTGCGGTTGACACGTTGTCCGAAGGGGTTCATTGGAAATCCTTCCCACCAGAAGATTCTTCCAGGACACCGATGGTACTGAAAAAGCGCTGGTAAGATGCTTCATCCAAAAGGTGGAGCGTTAGCATAAATCCAGATAAGGGTATCGCCAGCGCATATGGTGTCGTACCAGGCAGGCTTTATCTGCTTGGTATTGGTGGCAAAGTTGCCTGCTGAGGTGCGCATGGGTCGCGGAGTTTTGCTTCTAACAAGTTGAAAGCGGTGTTAGGGAAAGTCAAATAAACAATCATAAGAGAGGCTCTTTATCGCTACCAGCTTATTAGCTCTACTAGATGATATTGCAACGGTATTAGATGACGTTGCTGTCATGACCAAGGTTGCTGCCAAGAAAACCGCGGGCGTGCTGGGAGATGATCTGGCGCTAAATGCTGAACAGGTATCCGGTGTGAGGGCGGAGAGAGAGTTGCCGGTGGTATGGGCGGTAGCGAAAGGGTCAGCTGTTAATAAGGTGATTTTGGTGCCCGCGGCATTAGCAATGGGCGCCTTTCTACCTATGCTGATTACACCACTGCTTATGCTGGGTGGCGCTTATCTTTGTTTCGAAGGTTTTGAAAAAATCGCGACGAAATGGTTGCATCCAAAATCGATCGAAGCCCAAGAGGAAGCAGTGTTGGCAGCGTTTCGCGATGAGACTGTTGACCTTGCGACCTTCGAGCAGGAAAAAATCAAAGGCGCTATTCGAACTGATTTTGTGCTGTCGGCAGAAATTATTGTGATATCAATGGGAGCTGTACAAAGCGTGAGTTTCGCGACACAGGCATCAGTTGTGGTCAGTATTGCCATCATGATGACGATCGGTGTTTACGGATTCGTGGCGCTGATTGTTAAGCTGGATGACATCGGAATGTACATGGTTGAAGACTCGAACGAATCCCAGATCATGAAGCGTAAGTTCGGGACCTTCTTGGCTGACTCCACGCCCTATTTAATGAAGGCGCTAACCATCGTTGGTACAGCTGCAATGTTTCTTGTCGGCGGCGGCATCCTCGCCCATGGCATCCCCGGTTTAGAACAAGTGATTCACTATGGGGTTGAGGTTATTGGAGCTCTGCCCGTGGCGGGCACACTGTTAGCGTCTATTACTCCCCTGCTGGCAAATTTTATGATTGGTATAGTGTTTGGTGGGCTTTTAGTGCCGATCGTGACAGGCGTACAAAAGCTAATGCCAGACAAGGCTGCGCCACAATAGAGGCGAGCTGGACCAAAATAAGGGGTTCTAAAGATACTCGTCAAGTACCGCAAGTATCGATCGAGGGTCACCGTAGAAAGCGAGTTCACTGAGCTCGGTGAGTTTCATTTGCGGATATCGCTCGACAAGCTCATGAACCGTTGAATTTTGATTGTCGGATCATGGGCACCATGAACGAGGCACCATGAACGAGGTGCCATGAACGAGGTGCCATGAACGAGGTGGACAGGTATCGTGATGGTATCAATATATTGTGATCAGTTTTCCAGGACTTGTAAGCCATCTGTCAAAAAACCTACTTGGCGCTGGGCCATTGATGCTCTGTAACCTTCGAATAGTCATCTGCTGACCTCGTCGCTTTTTGTGAGTTGCTCATCGTGGGGTGAACCCTGATACGCAGCTTCGACATGTTTGTCCGCGCTACCGGCGTCTAGCTGGGCGACCGCCGCCCGGAAAATAAACGCCACCAGTGGAGGTGTGTACTTAGAGGTAACCTGCGCTGACGTCCTACAAACTCAAATTTGGAACCGGATCGTCAATGGCTTCGATCTAAGGCCTTTCACAAATAGCACATTGCATTTTCTCGGTGCTTATCCCTATCAGGCAACTTTTGAAGAAGGTGCTACGACGATGACTGCTGTCGCAGGAGATGATTTTTATGGCGGCCCAAGGAAGCTTATTGTGGCCACTGATCCTGGTAATCTTGCAGGCGATGTGAATAACGATGAAGCATGGGGCATCTGTCTGGTTTGATCACAGGTGTTGGTGCGGCGTTTATTCTTTACTATCTGTACCCAAGCATCAGTCAAATTGTTAGCAATGGTACATGTACCCTGGTGAAGGTCTATCCAGCGGCGGACAACCCCGGTCGATCAAGGTCGCAGATATTTGCGTATTACTCACAAGAAATGCTGGACCAGGCGGAAGCGGTGAGGACTGAGGATGAGCTTAAAGTGTCGGCCGCCACTGTGTATGACATCGAGAAACGTGGCCCGCCCTCTTTCGAATCCACCATGGAGGTGTTCAGTAGCACCATTGAGAAGGAAGACTATTTGATGGGCGAACTACAGCAGAAGTCTGCTCAGAATGGTTTGCTGACGCACGTGATGTTCGGCCGTAATGAGCCACCTCTGCATCACTTCCACAGCACATTCCGCGAAGTACTCGGCTTGAAGCCGCTGGAGAAGATTGGGTAGTTCCCCTTAGTCACGGAAGCAAGAAGTTCGAGTGTTGCACTTGCCGTTGCCTGCGCTAATCAGGCAGCATCGCTATGGTTCTCTTACTTTCTCTTAAGTTCTTGTACGGATATTGAGTTGGATCGAGTCTAATTCAACTAAGAATTTGTGTTCTACTCCTGTTAACTTCAATAACAACCTTCTAGGAGCGCGATATGGCTGACAAATTGCCCGATGGATTTGATTGGAAGTCCTTTACACCGGAAGATTCTCCAAAGACGCCCATGGACGTGATGGCTGATCCCAAGCACCAGGATTTGGGTACGCCAAACGTTTCTCAAGGTGACGACTGTTACGATTTTAGTAGCAAAATCTACGATTACTCAGATGGCACTGAAAAAGATACCGGCGAGATATTCCACCTGGCGGAAGTCGCGAAAGAAAAGCCAGTTGCCCTGATATTTGGCTCCTACACCTGACCACCCTTTAGGGTTCAGTTGGAACCCTTGCATAAGTTGTGGGAGCAGTATGGTGAAAAGGTTGATTTTCTTGTGGTTTATATTCGCGAAGCGCATCCGGAAGACGGCTGGGTCGTTAGTATGAACCGGGATGAGGATATCGCTTTTCTTGACCCAATCAATGACAACGAGCGGCTTGAAGCGGCGACGAGTTGTGCTATCAGGCTAAAAATTAGAATACCTGTAGTAGTCGATGAAATCGACGACAAAATCGCCAGCGCCTATGGTGCCTTACCCGACAGGCTTTACCTCATCGGCAAAGGTGGAAAGGTAGCATACCAGGGCGAGCAAGGACCGTGGGGTTTTGATCCTAACAAATTAGAAGAGGCGCTGGAGAAGGTCATATAGGAGGTCGGGTTGGTTTAAAGTGCAACGGTGAGTTATTACGAGCATGTCAGAGGCTTTGATCTGCATCCGCACCAGAACCGAAATCTAATTTGGACGGTCGACTCGCTTCAAGAGGTGGATAAAACTTGAATCTACTACTGTCCACTGACTCCAAGGCTTGGGCTCGGACTTTTAAAACTCCGGTACACACTTTGAGCGAATACCAGCCTATTACCGCGCGGTTCAAGACACAGCCGAACCGTTGGTAACGGAATCGAAGTTCACTGATTAAATTAGTTCCATGTACAGATCTCAAAACGTCTTCACGCCATTGCTAGAAGACAATGAGGTGTTACGACTATTGCTTACTTTTTCAGATATCACTGATATTAAGGCTACGCACACGAAGCTAGAAAATAGCCCGTCCATTCTTGCGAGTGAAGTGGTCGTAATCTGTGCGAGCTCTCATAGAGTGCACAATCAAGATCAAGTATGGATTACGATGAATGAATATCTGATGTAGCAATCTCGTCATTTAGACCACAGCATTTGTGAGCGTTGCGTGGAGTTCGTTCTGAAATGACTCATCTGAATGAAGTCAAAGAAAGCGATATCCGAGAATTCATCGAGAATCCATCGAGAATATACCGGTCCCAATGTCTAGTCTTCGTGTTGAGTCACCGTCGCGGTTTGTCCTTCACGCAACCAATAAAGCAGTTCGGGCACTGCTCCAAACCGATGGTGACTATCCGAAACGAGGCGGCGCACTTATTCGTATGGACGGCGGTATCTGGCTCGCTACCGTGGGTGGCCGCTTGGTTGACCACCCACCGACGGAGATCGAGCCTTTAATGGAATACGCCAAGGTATGGCAGCGGCCAGTCGTTAGGCTGCTGGTCTTGGCAAACTGATTGAAAAACGGGCAGGGGGCTAATCTAAAGAAACGCCGACTGAGGCATCGGCGTCGGAACAATTATTGATGGGTTAATGGCGCGACGTAGGAGGTACGTCGCGCCCCTTTCTTAAGATGGCCCTGAGCTACGCTAGTCGAAGTTAGCCCTAAAGGTCAGACCATAGGTTCGTGGTTCTGTATGGTAGGACGTTAATGACCCTTCACGAATGACTGAGTTAAACGCGCCGTTTCGATAATCTTCGTCAAACACATTCTTAGCCCAGAGAGAGACTTCGTACTTTTCATCAGTAAAACGATAACCGACTCGTACATTCGCCAGGGTGTAGGCAGGACCTTCTTTGTTTGGATCGTTGTCCGTGCCGCTTGGGTTGTCACCCCGTCGGTTGACATCAAATCGACCAAAAAGGAAACCATCGCGGAACTCTCGCTCGGCAAGCAGTGACGCGTAAAAGGTCAATTCTGGTGTCGAATCGACCGTATTGCCTGAGGAATCACAAACCGTTGGGAAGCCAGGTTCACTTTGATCCGGTGTGTTGCCAAACGGAGTTCGAATACAGGCGCCTCCGACAAAGGAGTCGTACTCTGCATCAACGTAAGCAAGGCCACCTGTGACTGTCAGCCAGGAGTTTACGATTCCCATAACATCGGCCTCGAATCCACTCGCTTTGATCGAACCAGCGTTCTGCAGCACAAAACCCGTACCAACAAACGTGTTCGCCTGGAATTCATCGAAGTCAGTTTGGTGAAGAGCAAGGTTCATTCTCAGGCGGTTTTCGAGGAAGTCGCCTTTCAGACCCAACTCGTAGGATTCTGATGTCTCTGGATCAAAGATCAGCGGTGCGCCAGTTGCAGGAGAAATCCGGTCGATATTGGTACCGCCTGACTTGTATCCCCTGCCGTAGGAGAAATAGGTCATGATGTCATCATTCCAGAAGTAGCTGAACTTCAACGTACCCGTGGTCTCAGTATCTTCAAACTTCTCACCGTCGACGTTAGGAACGGCCGGTGACAGCGGCGTGAAGGCGGCAAAGATCGGCGTGAAGATTGTTTCTGTGAACTGCACGTCCATGTCTTTTTCTTCGTCGAGATAACGCAGGCCAAAGGTCATCACAAGGTCTTCTGTTAGGTTGACATCAGCCTGTGCAAAAACGGCCCAACTGGTTTGGTTCTGCACAGAGAAGTTGTCCGAGCCCTCTCCCCCTGGAAATGCTGGTCCGCTACAGACTGCGTCAGTAAGGCCCAGTAACGGACACACCGCCGCGCCACCAATCAGTTGTGCGGTCGTCGCACCACCGGCCAGCAAAACATTCGCCGCGCTGCCCAGTCTCAGAGTAGTGAAATTATCCAGGTCCTGGTCGAAATAATACGCGCCTGCGACATACTGCACGTTGTCATTCCAGATACCATTGACACGAAACTCCTGAGTGAATGTGTCCAGATCGGTGTTGCCGCCACTTGCGGTCAGTATCGGTAGTGAATTGAAATCTGCATCGACGTTGCCTACCCCTTCATAGGATCGTGTTGAGGTAATAGATGTTAACGTCATATCTTCTGAAAGGTCCCAGCTCACTTCAAGCGACACACCAGATTCTTCGATCTTGGCAAAAGGGTCTATATCCTGTGCCAGAATCTTGTCATCAAATTGATCTGCCAGAATCACTGTTGTGCCAGTAAAGCCAACAGCGCCGGCGAGAACATCCAGTGGTAGAACAAAGCTGGCGCCTGGCAAATTGCCGGTTGGAGGCAATGAGCCGCCTGCCGCCAGGAAGTTAGCCGCGGTATCCCCGGGTCCATCGAAAGAATTGACCCCAGAGCAACAGACTTCATCTAGCTCAGAGTAATCACCAATCACGCGCACCGACAGATCATCGCCATTGTCCCAGAGGAACTGCGCCCTGATGTTGAATCGATCACGGTCGTTGGTGTCGGTACCCGTCGTGACGTTTTTCACGTAGCCATCGCGCTGGCTTGCACCACCGGATATTCTGATGGCCGACGTTCCTTCAACCAACGGAACGTTCACCGCACCTTTGAAGTTCGTGAAGCCTTCATTGCCCGCTTGCAGCTCAAGGAATCCGCCTGTGCCGTTAATATCTGGCTTTCTCGTTAGGAATTGGATGGCGCCGGACGCTGTGTTTTTCCCAAACAGAGTGCCCTGTGGTCCTTTCAACACTTCGACACGTTCCACGTCAACAAGGTCGCCAATCGCGGAGGTCTGCCTGGAGCGGTAGACACCGTCAATATACAGGCCGACGGAAGATTCCAGTGACAGACTGTTACCGGCGGTACCGACACCTCGTATGTTGATATTAGTTTGCCCGGCCGTCTGGTTGTTATAGATCGTCAGACCTGGGACAAAGAATTGTAGTTCCAAGACGTCATCAATGCCCGCCTCATCCAGAAAGTCCTTGTCAAATGCTGACACTGCGATGGGAACATCCTGAACGTTCTGCTCCCGCTTCTGTGCAGTGACAAGTACTTCTTCAATCACGTTCTGCTCAGCCAAAACAGGCGCGATCCACATGACGCTCGTCATGGCAAGTAAGCCAATAAATGGTTTTTTCTTGGTACTCCCCCAAATTAGATTCAATTTTTTAATCAATTTTTTAATCAATTTTTTCTAATGGCGCATCGGCGCTAGCCATAGCGCTTAAGGCACTATAGAGCAGACCTCGTCAAACGCCAAAGCCTGTTTACAGTGTTTTTATAGGGTTTTAATCACGCACTGCACCATCTACGAGGCGAATATAGCGACTTTTCAGTCTTAGAAGTGAATTTCTGGGTTTCTAGTCGCTTCGAAAAGTTAGCGGGGCAGTACCTTACGCGTAGCAAGCAGCAGCTTGAATTCCACCGTGATCAATCTTCTAGAAGGCGAATTCAACATTCGTTAGTTCCGTGGAAAGGTCCCATAGTCGCGCTGCATCTGCTTCATCTTTTGCAGCGGCAATCGTTTTAACCTTATGAGCAGAGTGTATTATTTCACCCATTCTCATAGGTCCGAAGTAATCCCCGCCCTGGACTTCCGCATTCGTGGTGGCCATCAACGTCGGCAGCGCCCCTTCGGCGGACGTGTTCATGATCAAGTTCAATGGCGTCAGTAACAAGCTAAGAAAAGGTGGTAGGTAGCGCCCCAGTTCTGTTGCCGATCCTCCTGGATGACAAGCTACTGACATCGCTGAGGCATTGGCTTTTTCGAGCCTACGTTGCAGTTCATAAGTAAACAGGATGTTGGCAAATTTACTCATACTATAGCGGGCCATGCGGTCATAATTTTTCTCCGCATGAATATCCTTGTAGTCGATTTTTCCATTACGATGCGCCAGACTACTCACGTTAACAATTCGTGCGCCAGATTGATCTTTGAGCTTACTTAACAGTTGTCCCGTCAATGCGAAGTGGCCGAGATGATTAACGCCAAATTGTAATTCGAAACCATCACTGGTTTCCTGCTTTGGAGGAATCATGACGCCAGCGTTGTTAACAAGGGCGTCCAGTCTTACCTCCTGACTAACAATGTCGGCCGCCGCTTTAATAGAGGCAAGACTCGTCAGATCTAAAGGCACCCACGAAACGTCTGCGTCACCCTTAATCGCTTTGATCTTTTCAATCGCGCTAACGGCCTTATCTTCGGATCGACAACCCAGCAGAACTCGGGCGCCGCGTGTGGCGAGTACTCTCGCCGTGTCGAAACCAATGCCTGTGTTTGCACCCGTAATCAATATGGTCTTGCCCTCCTGAGGGGGGATGTCGGATTCTCTATAGTCTGTCATTTTCTGGCCTTCCCTTAGGGCTAGTGAACTACTCGATTTCCTGCGAATAGGCGAGTCTGACGCATCTTGGCAGAGCGCGAAGACAAATGGTATTACGCTAAAATTATCGACCCTGCTCTCTTACGTTTCATATAGACAAGCAATTAATACTGCAGCCAGCGATAGACTAGACTCTGAATAGCCTGCTTATCTGGAATAAGAAGCGCTCAACCATCGAGTCGCCATGAACTAATATGTGAAGAGCGATCTGTTTATAGCTTTTAGCAATTCGCCACTCTTATGCTAGGTGTGCTTGTCCTAATTGGATGGTACACCGGTAATGAGAATCTGATCCAAATAGATTTTAACCTCGTGCCGATGCATTAAAACACCGCATTGAGCTTTGTCTTGTGTAGCCTTGCCGCCGTGGCCCATAGCGTAAAACGACATGGATTATCTTTGGCTTTTAGTGCTCTTGTGGTGGTCATTGGCATCGCCACCTTGTTTGAATACGCGACCCAAATCAATCTTGTCATTGATGAGATTTTCATGGAGCACTACATCACTGTATTGAGCTCCCATCCAGCAAGGATGGCGCCTCTAACTTCGCTTCAATCTTAATTTGTTGGTGATAGCGACCGAAGGGAATCGTTTGACGAACAAGCCCATTTAGAGAGTTATGTGGCTACCTATATTACGTGGGACGATGCGACCAATTCAATCTATGAGGAAAATGCTCCGTCAGCAGTGGAGTTTTATCGGCTCAAGACTCTACTTGGTGAGGTTTTAAAAACCTGAGAAACCGTCATTGCCAACTCCGCACTCTCCGACCCAAGAGCAGGAAGAATTCCTGAAGGACACCCTGCGCCTAATTCATTGCTTGGCTTGTCATTTGAATATGCTGCAAAAAAAATCGGTATGGTCGGACTTGCCAGTAGGCCAAGTGGATTCGATCAAGAAGCAGGTGTCCAAGATGATAAGGCCAAATTATAAAATCTCAAAAGCCTGGGGTTTCTCGCCGGCAGAACAGCCCATAACTTCAACAATGTACTCGCGACCATGTTAGGAAATTTTGCCATAATCAGAGAATCCCTTCCGCAGACGAGTCCCTTTCAAGAATATATTGAAAATGTTGACTATGCTCTGGATCGCGCCAAGCAACGGTCCAATCAATTGTTAACTTTCTCGAAGGGAAGCGAACTTATCGAAGGCAACGCCGACCTGAATACTATAAAGAAATCAGTTTTATCTAACGCATCTGGGAGTCACGTTAAGGTGATTTTCGCCCCTCAACTCACAGAACTAAAAACCGTATTTGATACCAGACAACTTGAGTAAGCTGTATTCAAATAGCTTGCTCAAGTTGGGTTGATATTTGGAATGAGTCCGCTTGCATCGGACGTGAAAAACGAGTCTATAAAAATAAGTTTAAGTAGCGTCGGCTCTTACTGGGTTTGCTCCAACGCTGAGCACACTTCGAACATGTTTTGGATTCCCTTAAGAACAGCAAAGAAAATTGTTTCACTCAAGGGTTTCGTTAGATAGTAATCGCTGTCCATTTACATTCAAGTTCCTAAATCTTTCGGCAGCTTGAAATTCATTGAGCAGAGGCATTTCTATATCTAGGATTGCCAGGTCAAAGTCATTCCTAAAAGGAGCTTTAGCCCCTTTACGGGCTAGGTAGTGGTCGTAGATTGAAATCCTCTGGCTAATACTCATGCAGACAAAATGTCACAGACAGCCTTGTTGTCATCGATAACCAATATGTTCCTTTGATAGAGAATTCTTAGGAAGCCTAACTAAAACGTGGTTGAGATCTCAGTGTTTTCAAATCATTAGGCCAGATAATGCCCCAGTAAATTTAGAGATTATGCATTTGTTTCGTATGCTCTGAGTCGTTCATGCAGGATATACGGTAGAGCGTTCACTTTGAGTAAAGTCAGTTTTTAGTGCTACCAAGTTAACATCACAGCACAATTTTGAACTGTTGATGAGCAGGTGCGGCTTTTTGCTTCTCGAATCGCCACGAGAAAACGGCTCAAAAAAAGGGGCGAGTAAACTCGCCCTTTCTTATTTTCCTTTAACAATCTAGTTGATAGCAGCCGGTAACGATTGTACTGAACCGTCTGAGTAACGAACGATGCCATCTGCATCCACTGTACCAAACACAGTCCCGCCGGCAGTCAGTTGGCCCGCTGGTGCTTGGCCGCCAGTTTCAGCAACGGTGGGTCCTGTCAGCTGAAATGCCGCGCCACCAACAGATTTAAAGACCAGGGTAAGGCTTGCTGCACCGTCAGTTAAGACATTGGTATCGGTTATCTTTTTAGCCGATGAAGCGGTCGCTGCTGTGATCACCCGTGCCAATGATCCCATAACGGTATCGGTGCCGGCTGGTGTTCCATCTGTAAAGGTAAGAGCGTAGTCCAGTGGGCTTGATCCAATAACGCCACTGAAAGACGTGGTCAGGCCACCAAAGCCAAATGTTGCAATATATCTTCCGGTCACATCTGGTTCATTTGACGTTCCACCAAAGTCGTCCGCTACCTGAACCGCTGTGCCTGCCAGTTCGGAAAAGCCAAGGTCCAGGGTGAAAGTTCCGGGTGCTGCTGCTGTAGTTACGCTTCCTGATAGATCCAGAGTCGTGAGTCCGAGATCAAGATCCACGCCTTCATCGGTGAAAGTAGCTGCAACGCTGCCGGTAAATGTTTCCAGCACTGTTGTTGTGACCACTGGGTCAGTGCCGTCAGTGCTCTGAGTCGTCACCGACTGAGAGGTCGTGATCGTCAATGAGTCAGCAGAGAAAATGCCGGTTGCATTCGTATCTGTACGTTCACCGGTGGGGAATGCGACTACAACGGTGACGCCGGTCGCTGCATTACTGACCGTTGAGGAAACATCTGCCAGTGTCACAGAAGTCCCATCTGCACTTTTGATTATCGTGCCTGACAGTGTGCCTGCCTGGTTGGCTATGTCTGCTGAGGCACCAGCTTCTAATGTGGATTCAGCTGTAACCAGAGCATTCTCCAGGTTGCCGAAAGCATTGGTCACTTCCCTGGCGCTAAGGTTGTCAACACTGAGCAGAGCATCTGCAAACACTTCAGTGGTGCTAGCGCCGGTAACGCCTATGCCGCCTGCACCGGTTGTCGCTGAAACGCCGTTAACGATATTGATCACTTTAGCGATAAAGCCTTTGGTCAACGAAAGTCCGCTGGTAGCGTCTATCACTTCTTCAGCTTGAGATATGGTTACTGTCGAGGTTCCCGCTACCCTGAACAAGGCTGAATTTTGATTAGCGGTTTGGAGTGCCTGCTGCGCAGTTATATTGGCTGCTAGTGCGGGCGAGGCAAGCACCACTGCCATTTTTTCAGAGATATCTGCCAGGTTGTTACCTGTAATTACAACGTTACCGTTAGCGTCTATCGTGATCGAGGCTCTAATCTTGGCAAGAACCGCTGCAATACTGGTTTCGGTTGTATTAATTTGGCCGACAATCGCTGCTGCAAAGGCACTCAACGCGATAGATTGTGGATTGGCGGCGCTGACTGAAGCAGGGTCAGTTAAGTCAATCAGAGAAATTTCGTTCAGCTTCTGACCTGTGAAGCTAATACCGGTGATACTGGCGAGGATTCCCATCATTTGAGCGTTAGCTGTTTTTGCTGCTGCCTCTGTAACGGGTGTCTCGATACAGCTTGAGCCAGAGCACGATGCTCGTTGCGCTGCAGATGGCGATGCGGTTCCGTCTATCGCTAGTTCAAAAGCCACGGTAGTAGCTGGACTAAGGTTGATGGTAACGATTGGGTCGACCAGGTCGGTATCTTCTGGGACGTCCGCAATCATGCCGTGTAGAGTAAATCCATCTGGTAAGGCATATGTAGTATCGAAAGCAGCAAATGTACCGTCGCCGATAGGGCAGTCATCCGTTGTTGAAGCTGGGTCGTCATAGTCACAAACGGTAGTTGCGCCGGTACCATCAATAGTGACGAGCAGTGGGCCAACAATACCCGCCGTAACCGCTGCTGCGGAGAAGGTTGCGCTGTAGCTGCCATCGGTCTGTGTTGTAACCGTATCGGTGAACGTCAATTCAACACCTGCGCCATCTGTTACAATGACCGTCGCTCCACTGACGACACCCTTGACAGCCTGGCCCACGACGCCGTTAGTTGGCGCTGGTGGTACGACGGGAACCGGATTAGTACTCGGAATGCCGACATCCGTATTAGTATTACTGTCACTACAGCTGACGGTCAGCAGAATAGATGACAATAGTGCAATTGTTTGAAGAGTTGACCTCATAGGTAATGCTCCATTGCTATTGTATTTAACTATTTTTATTTCAGCGGCTAATCAAAGTCTCCCTGCGCATACTTTTTGTCAAGGTAGCTTGCCCCAGCAAACGAGATAGGGCGAATGGTCGTTCACAACATATTAGAGACAGTCGAGGTTATCAACGCTTTCTAAAGGTTAATCAATCCCTGTAACCTCTAATTCCCTCCTCTTTTTTGTCTCTAATATCAATTTGTCCTGATATATAGCGATTGAACATGCATATCGATTCAACAATACCCGGTGATCTTTGGCTATACCTTCCACCTGATCTTCAACGACTACTCTGATGTAAAGACCTGGGCTTAGGGATAATCCAGATTCTTGATTGATCATCAAATTATCGGCGACACCCCAAACAATTCCCCCCGATGGCATAGCCTGGTCAGTATTGAGGGCAAAATTGTAAATGTGTTCGCTAACAGTATCTTCGGGCTTTATCTTGAAAAACTCTTAGAAGGAGCGACTGACGGTAACGACTCTGAGATCCTGATCCAGAGATATGAGCGGCTCACGCACGGAGTTGATAACGCTGTCGGAAAATCCAGGCGCAGTGTCGGCGGAATTTTTATTTGGACCAGTTCCATTCGGGTTTTTCTAGGCCAGCATCTGTCGCCTTGCGCTGGTCAATATCGCGAGCTGTCGCGTAGACAACGCCCTTTTTAGAATTCGGCAATACAAATCGTATCGGGCGACATGAAGAATATTTCTTTAAGCTCATCTTCTTCCCATTTCCGAGCGGACTCAGCATCACCTGACTCTCTAACTTGATTTTCTAATTTAGGTTGGTCTCGTCGTCATAATGGTCCAAGAGACCACGCGACGGTTTTCGATCAGGCACTGTGTAGTTGGCGGCCGTACCGAGTCGCTAATAGTTGCGTGCACGTTATGAATATCGAAAGTACTGCTAAGTTAACGGGCAGTCACCGATATTTCTCGGGTCAGTTGTACTTCAGTTGTACTTCAGTTGTACTTCAGTTGTACTTCAGTTGAACAACAGGTTCAGAACCGCACTCTTTCAGAACTGCACTCTTTCAGAACTGCACTCTTTCAGAACTGCACTCTGGCGACTTTGACCCGGGGCCCGTTTGATGCATCAGTCAGTACATCAGTCCAGGTCACATAAACGTCATTGCCATGACTCACAATTACCGGAAAGCCGCTGCGTCTTGATGCCGATGTCTCAGCCACAACGAGGCGCTCTTTTAGATTGCCCTGCTGGCTATACCTTGCAAGTTTCAGTTGCGCCGCTTTACCCTCGGTTTCAAGCCAACTGACCACGATGTCTCCGGACGCAAGGATTGCGATAGAGACGCGGCCATTGGTGGAACCTTTTGCCACAACGATGGGCGCGCTAAAATGCTCGCCATCATCTTTAGAGAGCGCGAGGTTCACTGTGGGCAGGTCTTTTTTTGCAGTGAACCAGGCAACTGCGGTGAGGCCATTCCTGCTTGTGATGGAAGGACCGTTAACAGGGCAACCGGCGATCTCCCAATTGTCGGCATATACAGGCGCCGGTGCTGACCAGCCACTATCTGTCATGCGAGTCATGTAGATGTCCCTGATCTCAGCTTCGGTACGATTTCGATAAACCACGACTGGACCGGATTCTGTCATCGTGGCACTGGTCTGGCAGCAGTCACAAACAAGGTCATCGAGTTGCCATTCTTGCTCGGTTCTGCCGTCAGCGCTAAAGATTCCGGCGCGTAAAGTCATGCCACCCATCGCGGGTGTATTGCGTCCATCCAGCCAAGTGATCAGGGTGCGGTTATCCGTCATGGGTAACATGCTCACAAAACCATGTTCAGCGCTCACGCCATCCTTGTGGATCGTCTCAGGAGGACTCCAGCGCTGTGTTGTGCCGTTGTAGAAAGTGGCTTTTACATCATAGTTATAGGTGCCTTGACTGCTTTTCTGAAGCCAGTGCGCAGCCATGGATGTGCCGTTGACTGACAAAAAAGGAAAGTCTGCCCAGTTCACAAACCAGTCATCACCCGAGCTAATCAGTGAGGGGGCACTCCAGGTGTTTTCGGAAAAGTAGGCGCGATACAGAGAGCTAACCTTGCCGCGTGATTTGACCCATGACAGGTGAACCTTTCCTGTGTCGTCTGTGGTGAGACGAGACAGACTGGTTTGTTCGCCGGTAGGTGCTTGCAGCATCTGGATGTCTGCCGCATTTGCTATCGGTGCCATCGTTACGCCGATGCTGAAGCAGGCAATCAGTGAGTATAGGCGCGACCTCATTTTTCAGCTCCTGACTCATGGACTAACGGCTTACCCACTAACCGTGTTCCAATTCCCTTTGTCCCAAAACCAAGCTCGGCCAATTTAGACAAAATGGACCGTTGATCCTGGGCGCCAATCAGTTTGGCTTTGACCGTATTATCCGCTGCTAGAATATAGGTGGTGGGTAACACGGTGGGCGGTGTGAGGTTTAGAGTCTCAACTTCCTCCATGGTGAGCGTCGGAAACTCGATGCCCATATACTCTGCAACCTGAAGTGTCTGCTCGCGCTCATCCTCATCAAAATTCACCCCCAGCACTGCCACATCAAATGAGGCGAGCGCTTGGCTCAGGTGATTGAATTCAGGAATCTCTACTCGACAGGGCGCGCAGGATTTTGACCAGTAGTTGACGATTTTCCAGTCTTGACCGTTTAGTTCACCCGCTTGCGCTGCATTCGTTGTGATGACGAGCAATATGGACAGCACAAGGCTTCTCAACATGATATCTCCGACTGTGGACACTATTCTAGCCTTCAGTAAAGCTACAAGGCAGGCTCTAATTGCTCCTATCATCCGGTGCTTAGTAGCGATCAAAAAGAGTTACAGTTAATTTTTCGCCGCAAATTAATGATCAGATTGGGTACAATCAACCCAGTAACTGTCGACCGGCATATAACAAATATTTTAGTATTGCCCTGGTCTATGGCGTGAAAGCAACATTCAATACAGACGATAGAGTTAGGTAACCATGACATTTTTACTCCCAACGTATGCACGAATAGCCCAACATAAAGTCAACTTTTTTGCTCAAAGGCAGTTTTCAGTGGTCAAAATCTCTCTTTTACTTGGCTCATTGCTCATCATATTGTCTAGCTGTACAAGTGCTGATTCCAAACCATTTACCCGTTCGACAATCGCCAATTTTGATTCTCCCTGGGCAATGACTTTTCTCCCAGACGGTCATCTATTGGTGAGCGAAAAAAGGGGCCAGCTTTATCGGGTGACACAGAGTGGTCAAAAATCGGAGCCTATTAAGGGTGTGCCTAAAGTCGACTACGGTGGCCAGGGCGGGCTAGGCGATATTGTTTTGCATCCACAATTTATAGACAATAAATTTGTCTATATTAGTTACGCTGAGAAAGGAGAAAACGATACCCGGGGTGCCGCCGTTGCCAGGGCAAAACTCGTGACTCACGGACCCACGCAGCTAGAATTGTCAGAGCTGCAAGTCATCTGGCGGCAGTGGCCTAAGGTTTCAGGTCGTGGCCATTACGGTCATCGCCTGGCATTCTCAACGGACGGCTATCTGTATATAAGTTCAGGCGATAGACAGAAATTTGATCCCGCGCAAGATATGGGAAAAAATCTTGGCAAAATTGTCCGTCTAAATGATGACGGTAGTATTCCAAAAGATAACCCTTTTGCAGATCAAGGTGGTGTCACAGCGCAAATCTGGTCTCTTGGCCACCGGAACCCTCTAGGGCTGGCTTTTGATTCTCAAGGTAGACTATGGAATCAGGAGATGGGTCCTCGACATGGCGATGAATTGAACCTGGTGATCAAAGGAAAAGATTACGGGTACCCAACGGTTTCAAATGGAAATCACTATGACGGTCGAAAAATCCCAGATCACGACACTCACCCTGAATTTGAAGCACCGAAAGCCTATTGGGTGCCTGCTATCTCCCCTGCAGGATTAATCTTCTATTCAGGGACTTTGTTCCCCGAATGGAAAGGTAATGCCTTCTTAGGCGGTTTATCCTCCCAGTCGCTAGTACGAGTTGCCTTAGACGCGAGTTCTGCAGAAGAACTTGAACGTTATGATATGGGCGCTCGAATTCGTGAAATAGAGCAGGGCCCGAAAGGGGCTTTGTGGATACTGGAAGATAGCGGTCGACTGTTAAAGTTAAATCCAAAGACATGAGTATTTATTTCACTTCTTGCCGACAATAGCGACCAACAACCCAAAACGATCCCGGAGTTACACTGATGTCGAATAGAAATAATGGTCAATGGAGACTAAAAAGTCGTCCGGTTGGGATGGTCAGCGAATCAGATTTCGAATATGTCGAAAGCCCTGTTGCAGAATTGTTAGCCGACAATGAATTTCTTGTTCGCAACCTATACTTTGCTTTTGAACCAGCAATGCGCGGCTGGCTTAATGATGTAAAGAGCTATTTGCCGCCGGTGCAGATTGGTGAAGTGATGCGAGCGGGGACAGTTGGCCAGGTGGTTGAATCCAATAACCCTAACTTTTCTGTTGGCGATTTCGTCTCCGGCACAATGGGTTGGCAAGAGTATTTTGTGACAGATGGTCAGCAGAGTAATACTGGCAACATCAATAAAGTGCCGGACGGTGTGCCGCCCTATTTGATGTTGAGTGTGTTGGGCGGCACAGGGCTCACGGCTTACTTTGGCATGCTCGACCTGGGGAAACCCGGTATTGGCGATGTCGTTGTTGTCTCTGGTGCGGCGGGTGCCACTGGCTCTATTGCTGGACAAATAGCCAAGATTAAAGGTGCAGCGAAAGTCGTTGGTATCGCCGGTGGAGAAGCAAAATGCAACTGGCTAAAGGACGAGCTTGATTTTGACGAGGTCATCGATTACAAATCAGAAAATGTGATGAACGAACTGGTGAAATATTGCCCCAATGGTATTGATATCTATTTTGATAATGTGGGTGGCGACATTCTCGATGCCGCGCTGCTCAACATGGCACAAAATGGCCGGATAGTTCTTTGTGGTGGTATCTCCGCCTACAACGAAGCTGAACTTCCTCCCGGCCCGAAAAACTATATGCAGTTGGTCATTAGAAGATGCACCATGGTAGGATTTATTGTTCTTGATTACCTTGATCAAGCGCCCAAAGCCTATAGCGATATTTTGGGTTGGATCGCTGATGGTTCACTGAAGCATGCTGAAGACATACAGGAAGGTATCGAGAATACACCCTCGACGTTCCTACGGTTGTTTCAAGGCAAAAACCGGGGCAAGCAACTCCTCAAAATTGCAGAACCACCTATCGAGTAACGTACTCTAGTAGTCTCCCCGAGTGACGGTTCTCATTTTGCTATGCAAAGCAGGAAATCCCGAGGATTTTTGAAGGGTAAACCGAGTTGTTTCGCTGAGGCGTCTGCCTACAATGCGCGTATTAAATGTTTAAAAGTTACAACCACTTACGCCATTTATGTCTACAAGCGAGAGAGAACCCTATGACCAAGCAGCAGTTAGTGGAAACCAAAGAAACTGTAACCGTAGCCGTCCAACCTACCCTGTCCCAACGAGTGGCAGATATGATTGAGGATCCGTTTGGTTCCGTCATCATTGCGACTGCCATCACAACACTGGCGATCGTTGCTGTATTAAGCGGCATGTGGATCGTTCATGTGATCCTCCACTAAGGGCCAGATATAGAGAATCACTAAAAGATAGAGATTTATAGAGGTCTTAATCTCGCCTTCCATCGCCTTTACTTCGTCTGCTGGTTCATTGATATTAGTGTTTCTGATCTCACGACGTCCTTGGTGGAAACAGGTCTAGGCAAAGCAGGTTTTGCCGAAGCAGTCCGCGCCAAAGTAAGGGAATCCATGAAACTAGCACTCTTTGGCATCAACAACGGCCTAATGGCCGATCCGGACATTATGCAATCTGTCTCTGTCGCGGCAGAAGCTGCAGGATTTGAATCTGTCTGGACAGGCGAGCATGTTGTGCTCCCTGACCCTCAGGTTGCTCCTTCACCAGCGCCACCACTAATGCCAATGCTTCACCCGTCTACTGCGCTGTCCTATATAGCGGCTGTCACTACAACGCTAAAGCTTGGTACTGGCATCACGTTAATCGCGCAGCGCAATCCCGTGGTACTGGCGAAGGAAATGGCTAGCCTCGACCAGTTATCTAAAGGACGCTTGCTGTTTGGCATTGGTGCCGGTTACCTGGAACCGGAATTTAGCGCGCTGGGCCTAAATTTCGAAGAACGCGGAGCGCGAACAGACGAGTACATTGATGCCATGCGTGAACTCTGGACATCGGAGCACCCGGAATTTGCGGGGAAGTTTGTCAACTATTCTGGCATTCAGAGCCGACCTTTGGCCTACCAGGCAGGTGGGCCGCCCGTTATCGTTGGCGGTAGCAGCCCGGCAGCTTACCGTCGCGCAATCACCAAAGGGCAGGGATGGTATGGCTTCTCTATGAACGAAAAAACCAGTACAGCCTGTATTGCGTCGCTGGGCGAGACGGCCGAAAAATTTAGCCGCCCGGCAAGTCTCGGTAAACTCGAGATCAGTATTACCCCAAGAGCACGACTAACGGATGAGCTTCTGGCGAGTTATGAAGCCATGGGCGTCGACCGCCTCATCTTGCTCCAGGCAGGAAAGACTGGAGACCAGTTGCTGGCGTTCGTTGACGACATCGGCCATCGATTTCTGAAATGACTCTCGTCGGACAGCCAAGGCCTGGGCCTGGCTATATGGGCGCTAGTCAAAAACCAAAATAGCCCGTCCGGAAATCTCCCCAGCAGCTAACGCTCGCACCGCTTCATTGATTTCATCGATGCTGTAGCGAGCCGTCACCAGTGCATCCAGGTTCAGGCTGCCGTCTGCATACCACTCCAGATATTTCGAGAAGTCTCGGTCAGGAGAACAGGAGCCACCGATCGAACCGATAAATTTCTTTTCGTTAAGCAGTACGTCCACGGCATTCAGTTCTACTGATGTCATCGGTACACCAACCAAAACGGCAGTCCCTCCTGGTTCCGCGCCGAAGAAACCCGTTCGAGCAGCTGGCACGATCTGCTCCATCGTCTGTTTTAATCCAATACAGTCAAAAACATAATCTGCGCCAGAAACCTCTTCTCCCAACATTGTCATCCGACCGGGTTGTGTTGTCAGCGCCTTGATTGCTGCGACAGGATCTGTCTCACCCGCATTGATGGTGTGCGTGGCACCGAATTCTCGGGCAAAGGTCAGTTTTTCTTCATCCAGGTCAACTGCGATGATCGGATTAGCACCCAACTTCTTGGCGGCAACAACAGCCGACAATCCCACCCCACCCACACCAAAGATAGCGACACTGTCGTCTTGTTTAACGCCGGCGGTATTTTCCACTGCACCGGCACCCGTCATTACGGCACAACCGATAATCGAAGTGACTTCCTTTTCAATATTGGCATCGACTTTGACGACGAATTGCTCGTCGGCAATCGTGGTGTCAGCCCAGGTAAACACATTTTGTGATACGGCTTTACTACCATCGGGTAATATCAGCACTGCGGCATCAGTGTTTCTTTTAGCAGCCGCCGCGTCACGCGGTACCCAGGTCACCATAACGGTATCGCCCTCTTGAACATGGGTGACTTCAGTACCGACTTGCAAAACGATGCCTGTGGATTCGTGGCCAAGGACAACCGGTGCACGTCTCGGGGTGTGCATCTGGTGCAACTGAGAATGACAGACGCCAGAGGCAAATTGCTTAACGACAATCTGGTGTGGTCCTGGGTCCGGCAGTTCAAGATCAACCACTTGCAAAGGACCATCATCTACAGGCAGAACAACAACTCGGGCTGGCGTGGGCATCGGATATTCCTCGGAAATATTTGCCTAGAGTATGTCATAGCAACTGGATGAGTACCTTCTACATTGCTTATCTAGATCTGTTTATAACGCTATCACTCCAAAAGCGACTCAACAGGTAGAAAGCTATAAACACTTAGGACTCGGCGATGTGTGCAGTAGTCGCGGTCTTTGGTTCGGTTTGCCCGGCAACAGCAATCGTTTTTCGGCCCAGTAGTAAATAGAACGTGGGCAATACAAAGAGTGTAAAAATGGTACCGACAGTCATACCGGCAGCAATCATAAGCCCAATCGCGAACCGCGCATTCGCACCAGCACCGAACGCTAAAAGCAAAGGCAATACACCTAGCACTGTGGCAAAGGTTGTCATTAAAATGGGCCGTAAACGCATAGCTGAAGCCTCCAACACCGCCGAATAACGATCTTCACCGGCGACAACTCGTTGGTTGGCAAAATCGACAATGAGAATGCCGTGCTTACTGATAAGGCCTATCAGAGTGAGCAAGCCCACCTGGGTATAGATGTTGAGTTTGGCCCATCCCAGCGCCATTGGCACAAGGGCACCAAACAAAGACAGCGGCACGCTGATCAGGACAATAAGTGGATCGCGAAAGCTGTTGAATTGAGCCGACAACACCAGATAAATAAAGATCAGTGACGTACCAAACAGCAGCAGAAACCCCTGGCTCTCCTCAATAAACCGACGTGACGCACCCTCATAGCCGACCCGGTAACCGGTTGGAGCAACTTCGATTATGGCCTGGTCCAGAAAGGCGAGTCCGTCACCCAGGGTATTGGGCGGCAACACAAACCCCTGGATCGTGACGCTATTTAACTGCTGGTATTGCTTCAATGTGTTTGGCTCCACGGTTTGCTGCAACGAAATAACCGTGCTCAGCGGCACTAGCGAGCCTGTTGTAGTCCTTACGTAATAGCGTTCTAACCATTCTTTGGTCAGACGAAAACCTTTTCCTGCTTGCGGAATAACCTTGTAACTTCGTCCCTCGATGCTAAACCGATTGGTTTCACCTTCACCCAACATCACTTGTAAGGTCTCGCCTATTTCCTGCATGGATATGCCGAGCCGGGCGGCCAGCTGACGATCGATGTTGACGGAGATTTCAGGTCTTGAGTAACGCAGGTCTTTGTTAACAAAGGCGAACAATCCGGACTTGCGCGCTTTCAGTAAAACCTCTTCAGAGACGCGATCGAGTTCCTTGTAATCGACGTTGCCGGAGATAACAAACTGCAGGGGTAGCCCCTGATCTGCCCCTGGCAATCCGCCAGCAGCAAAGGTAAATATCTCAAGCCCGCTGATGGTGGCATATTTTCCCTGCACCTCCTGACGTATTTCTTCCAACGTTCGTTCACGCTCCGACCAGGGCTTAAGCTCAATGCCGCCAAACACGCTGGTGGGTTGGTTCACCTGCCACGAATGGGTGACCTCTGGTACCGTGCTCCAAGCTTCGACCATCTCATCTAGAAAATACGTGGTGTATTCAAGGCTGCTGTAGTCCGGCGGTGTCGCTATGGCAAATATGCTGCCGCTGTCTTCATCCGGTGCCAACTCAGACTGTGCCAGTTGGTAGAAAACCGGCAAACTGAGAAAGATCAAAGCAGCAAACAACACCACAGCACCGCGTGAGTTCAGGCAATGGCCAAGTAATGTTTTGTATTGGTTGTGGAACTTTTCAAACGCTCGATCAAGCCAATTGGCAATCGCACCCTGATGCGCATGATCCTTCAGCAAAAACGCACACATCATCGGGCTAAGCACTAGCGCGACAACACCGGACACAACAACCGCACCTGCTAGCGTTAGTGCAAACTCGCTAAACAGGACGCCGGTTAGCCCGCCGAGGAAGCCAATGGGCAAATAGACCGCGACCAGGGTTAGTGTCATCGCAATAACCGGAAACGCAACCTCCCTTGCACCTGAGATGGCCGCGTCAAAGGGCGTCTTTCCTTCCTCAATATGCCGATGAACGTTTTCCACCACAACAATGGCATCGTCCACCACCAGCCCGATCGCTATCACCATCGCAAGCAGCGTAAGTAGGTTGATTGAAAATCCCATTGTCCAAATCAGAAACAGTACTGAAATTAGTGATAAAGGAATCGCTACAATGGGGATTACCACAACGCGCATCGACCCCAAGAACAATAAGATAACCAATACAACAATAAGCGCAGCTTCAAGCAGTGTCGTTGCAACCTCTTTTAATGCCTCGCCAATGTAGATCGACAGATCGGAGTCCAGGAAAATAGACATGTCAGCCGGTAGCTGCGTATTCAGCTCGGCCACCTTGGTCTTTACATTTGCGGCGACTTGCAGTGGATTAGCACCCGGCGCCTCGGTAATCGCGATGAAGACAGTTTCCTTACCACTGGAATAAACCGCTGAATCATAGGTTTCGCTGGCTAACTCAATTTCGGCTACATCACCCAGCAACACCCGACGATCGCCGTCCTGGCGCACCACAATATTTTCGAACTCAGCGGGGTCTTTAACACCAGTCTCCGCGTTCACACTTGCACTGACCAGTTCACCTCTTGTAGACCCTGCCGCAGAAATGTAGTTCTCTCGCTTGATCGCATCATTTACATCGTTGGCGGTGACATTCAATGCCGCCATCTTCGCTGGGTTCAACCACACGCGCATAGCAAACATGCCACTACCCAGCAGTCGCACCTCACCAACGCCGTCAGCCGTGCTCAACACCGGTTGGATAGACCGCTGTGCATAGTCTGCCAACTGTTGTACCGACATCTGCTCACTCAGCAGTGCGAGGTACATCATGGCGTCACCACCGGTCCGATTACTGACTACCGGATCTTCCACCTCCCTTGGTAACTCGAATCTGGCTTCGTTGACTTTGGTGATCACCTCACCCAAAACTTCAGTGGAGTTCTCTCCCAGGCGCACATAGACGCTGATTTGAGAAACACCTGGATCGCTTTGCGACGTGATGTAATCCACACCTTTGGCGGCAGCAATTCGACGTTGTAGTGGGGTTGTCACAAACCCTTGTACAGTACTTGCACTTGCCCCAGGAAATACTGCCTGAACAAAAATCACGCTCTTCTCTACTTCGGGATATTCGCGCAAAGATAATTGCGAGGCAGCCTGTAAGCCCAGCAGCAGCATGGCGGCACTCAGCACCAGCGACAGTACCGGCCGACGGATAAAAATATCTGTAAATGTCGGCATCACAGTTGCACACTCTCATCAATAAGAATTTTTACGCCACGATAGAGCTTGTTCTGCCCCACCGATACAATGCGTTCTCCATCCTCCAGTCCGCTATAGACGGAAACGCGGCTATTACGTACAGGTCCTGCCTCAACAACGCGCGCGGTGGCGGTCATGCCGCCACCCGGTGCATCTTCAATCACGTAGACAGTGTTGCCCTGCAGTGCATAAGTCATCGCGGTCTCCGGTATTGTGACCACAGATCTGACATCGCCAAGATCAACGGACAGGGTCGCAAACATACCTGGTAGTAGTCCTGCTGATTCATCGAGGCGAGCCCGCAGTAATATATTGCGCGTACCGGGATCTATGCGCGAATCAACCGCCGTGACAATCGCGGTAAAATCTCGGTCTGGAAATGCATCAACGGTCACCGTAATATTGAGACCAGCCCTTAGTTTCGGCGCATGTCTGGCTGGCAATGTGAAATCAATTTCCAGCTCAGAGTAGTCCTGCAGGGTGGTAATGGTCACGCCAGTCGACAGGTAGTCGCCGACATCAACTTGCCTGATGCCCAGTGTGCCGGCAAAAGGCGCTTCTATCTTTTTGTTTCTAAGCCGTGCTGCCGTTTCAGCCAGCTGCGCTTTGGCCCGTTGCAGGTCAGCGCGCGATTGATCGTATTGCGACTGCGGAATGGTTTTTTGTTTGATGAGCTCGCTGTCACGCTTGAATAAAATTTGCGCGAGGTCAAGGCTCGCCTCCTGATTTTCTCGGGCGGCACGTTCAACTTCGTCATTGAGCACCAACAACAATTGGCCCGTCTTAACCACATCACCTGAATCAAAATATAACGCCGTAATTTCTCCGCTGGTTTCAGACCTCAGCTCAACACCTCGCACGGCTTCTATACTGCCAACCGCGCTCAATGTGTTGTGCCATTGCTCTCGAGTGGCAATGGAAGCCGCAATCGTCACAGGCGGTGGCGCAAAATCTATCGCTGCAAAGCTGGCGAATCGTTTGTATAAAAAGCCGCCTATTGTGCCGAAGATAATAACAATGAGAACGATGGCGATGGCGTAGCTTTTCATGGAATCAGAACCTGTGGGAGTTGCAGCAGAGAAAAAGCAGTGTAAACCATATTTTCCGTAGAACGGTCCAGTACTGCAATTGCTGATTTCATTGAAGTGACATGGCTGCTCATTTGGGCGGCCAATGACTGCAAAGATAGTGATCAGTTGACCTGCACGCAGTAAGGTTGGTCACTGCGAAGATTTTTAGGTCGCGCGAAAAAATGATCATCACATCACCCAACAGAAAACAGTCTGGCAGACAGTGCCTACGTCGCTTTCGTGTTGCTCTCGAACCAAATACTCATCGAGGCTTGCGGGTAAACCGACTTTGACTCAGTGCCAAGATTCATCGTGGCGGGCGCGATAGGCTGGACGGGCTTTCAGCCTAGCTATGTAGTCTGACACCTTGGCGCTGGGTTCAATCAGCCAGCCAAATTTGACAGCAAAGTCTAAGGTCCCACCGAATACCACGTCCGCCGCGCTAAAGCTGTCGCCTAACACCCAATCACTAGCAGGTGTCATGGCTTCAACGCTGGCCAGGCAGCGGTCATAGTCCCCCCAACCGTTAGAACCAGATGAATCATCCTGAAATCCAAGCTGCCCGACGGTAAACATAGGCTCAAGTGTGGTGCCATGTTCTTGCCGGCAAATTTGTCCGCAAGGTAGGTACAGATAGCTGCCACCTCGGTCACCACCACTCCGTCATCCACCAACATGGGCACTTTGCCCATCGGGTTCATTGCCAAATAATCAGCCGTGCGTGTTTCGCCTGCTTGAAAATCAACCACCACCGTCTCATATTCTGCGTCCAGTTCCATCAGCATCCAGTGCGTTGTCACTCCTCGACTCATGGGATTAAAATAGTGCTGCATCGTGCGCCTCGCTTGAATGGTTAAATTAACGCAGCATACAGACAAGCTCCTGACAGCGGTGTGTCAGGAGTGTTGTGAAGTTGATACGCTCGTACCTACTGGATCATCTCGATAAAACGAGTGGTCCGAGGTAACGCGGGTTAGCTAGGTGAACGTCAAGTTGAGGTGATGAAAACCTCTGAGCAAATGCGAGGGTACTCTTTCATCTACCCCTTCGGCTCGCCGTACTTTTTTGAACCTTCGAAGTAGACACCGCATGGCCATCTTGGCTTCGAGCCGTGCAAGCGGGGCGCCGATACAGAAGTGTATGCCAAAACCAAAAGTATGATGATGGTTCTTAGTCCGAGACAGGCTGAATTCGTTGGGATTTTCGTAGGCACGAACATCGCGGTTAGCTGAGCCCATAACAACTTGAACGATATCGCCTGGTTTAACCATAACGCCATGATATTCAGCCGGTTCAGTCACCATGCGCATTAGAAATTGAACGGGCCCATCAAACCTCAACGATTCCTCTATGCCTCGATCAATTAGGTCAGGATCAGCCATCAGCTGTTCGAGAACATCAGGTCGATCGGCAAGAATATTCAGAAAATTACCCAGTAGGTTAGTCGTTGTTTCGTTACCAGCGATTAGCAAGAGGATACAAAAGCCGACGATATCTGCGTCTGCTAGCCTCTCGCCCTCGATTTCTGCGTTAACCACTGCAGACACCAGGTCGTTGCCAGGATTGGCCTGTCGATCTGGGATCAGCCCCGCGAAGAACGCACCCATTTCCATAATATCCTGCTGCCTGGTTTCCATTGCCGCGCCAGCCAATGTTCCGGTCAGCGCATCTGACCAGCGTTTGAAATCTTCGCCCCGGTCCAGTGGGATGCCCATCATTTTCGATATCACTGCCACCGGTAGGGGGGTTGTTAGTGCAGTGACGATGTCCGTCGGTTCGCCGGGTTTGATTGCATCCACCAAGTCAGTAGCTGTTTCTTCAACCTGCTCTTCGATTTCACGCAACATGCGCACGGTAAAAGCTTTGTTGACCAAACCACGTAGTTGCGTATGCCTTGGCGCATCATCCGTTAGCAAAGGCAGCGGACTTGATTCACTGTTTTGTCCCATTGCCTTGGATGAATAGTCTTTTGAGTTTTTCAGAATAGATCGAACGTCATCGTGCCGAGTTAACACCCAAAAACCGGTTACCTCATCTTTCCATATCGGCTTATTTTCTCGCCAATTCTCGTAGTAGGGGTAGGGGTCTTCTATGAGTTCAGGTATCGAGAATTTCATGATGCGGTTTTCCTAAAATATTCGCTTGCGCCAAATAGTATACCGTGGTGTAATTTTATTCAAATAAGGTTTTGGTAGTCTGAACACATTTAGGAACCCCAATAATAAGGAAAGCAGTTGAGTTCTCTCGCACAGCGCGGTAAGTATCAGTCGGGCCGTTTACTGGAGCGTCAAGCTCGAATATTGGAGGTGGCCCGTTTGATTCTTGGCCGTTCAGGTTATGAAGGTCTAACGATGCGCGCGTTGGCTGAGGAAGCAGGTGTTGCGAAGAAAACCTTATACAATCAGTTTGCTGGTAAAGACGATTTGGTACTTATGGCGACCAATGACGTGTTGCAGAAAATCACGGCTAAGGTCGCTTTAGTAACGCCGGGTATCACGCGCATTCTTGCCAGAGAACGAGCCATATTTGAACAAATCCAAACGACACCGGCCTATGCGCTTGCCATGGTTCAAGCTTTGCATGCAGCAAAGCCTGAGCATGCCTTAATTGATGCGTTGATCAGACAAGGCGCCGATACTACTAGAAGAGAACTTCAGATCGCGCAGGGGCGTGCTGAAGTCCTGCCAGAAATCGATATGACACCCATCAGCTGGAATATAACAAGTCAGAGTTGGGGCGTTCTGACCCTGTGGGCAAAACATTGTTTTAGTCTTGCGCAACTCGAACAACAGCTGAGCCTGGCCCAACTTGGCATATTACAATCCATTGCCGTTAACGATACGAAAACGCGATTGGCAAAAAATCTGAATGCCATTCTGACGAGGAGTTACCAATGAATCAGCAAGAAATTTCAACACTACGAAAACTCATGGAATATGAAGCGGGCAGAACCGAGCCACCTGCCGCTTTTCCCCACATGCCGGATTTACCGGGTGGTCGGTATACGGACGAGCGTTTCTTCGAATTGGAAAAACAACATTTGTGGCGAAAATCCTGGTTGCTCGCCTCTCATATCGATGAGATACCTGAACCTGGTTGTTTTGTCTTATGGGAGCAGGCGGGTCAGCCTGTTGTCATTGTTCATTCCGAAGCGGGTACAATTAACGCTTTCTACAATACCTGTAGCCACAGGGGTGCCCCCGTCGTCACAGAGCCTTGTGGTCGCAAGGTTCGTTTAACCTGTAAATACCACGGTTGGAGTTATGATCACGAAGGGGAACTGAAATCGATTCGTGATCCGGAGGATTTCAAAGACCTGGACTTTTCGAGTCGATCTCTGAACAAGGTTAGATGCGAGCAGTTCGGCAATTTAATTTTCGTCAACTTTGACGAGGATGCACCCAGCTTGCTTGACTATTTAGGACCCATCGCTGACGAGTGGCGTGAATTTCAGTTTGATAAATGCAGGTTAGCTGCTCGGCATACGTTTGACCTTAATTGCAATTGGAAAATTGCAATGGAAGCCAATGCTGAGGTTTACCATGTCAAAAGCATACATGCATCAACCGTAGCGCCGATATTGGATGACCGTCGCAACGTGAATACCTTTTATCCCAACGGCCATGGAAGAATGGTCGCGCCTAGACCGGGCGGCGCAAAAGGACCGGGCGGCGCAAAAGGGATGATGCAACAGCGTGATCCAGATGTCCCAGAGATAGAAACGGTCGGCGAAATTGGCCGGACCTGCACGCAATCCTACGGCATTTTTCCCAATTGGGTATCGCCACTGAGTCCCTATGCTCTGCCACCACTTTTATTTTGGCCTAATGGGATTAACAAAGCCAAGATCGAAACATGGACCTTCGCACCTGATTGGGGTGATAAGCCCGCGCCAGATATGTGGACTGAAAATAATGGTGAAAAGCTGGTCCAAGTTTTACTCGAAGATACCGAATTCGGTAACTGGATCCAGAAGTCGGTTGAGTCCTATGGGTTCAAAGGCGTTCCACTCAGTTATCAAGAGGCACGAATTTACTACTGGCACCAGTCTGCTGATCAAGTGATTGGCGTTGAAAATATACCGGCTGATTTACATGTGCCCCCGGTCATCGGGCCGGACTGGGTTTACCCTAATGATCCCAGGCTCAGCTTGATCGAATAGCTCTGTAGAACTCGATTTGGGAATGTAGCTTCAGCCCAGAATAAGATCACGCAACCCTTTGGCCGATAGGATTTCGATCCAGTAGCCATCTGGGTCCTTGATGAAAGCCAACCCCTTCATGTTGCCGTCATCTGGTCGTTTCACATACTCAACACCCAGCGAATCAAACCGTTCGCAGGCTTGATAAACATCGGGTACTGAAATGCCGATGTGACCAAACCCCTGGGGTTCCCCGTTGCCATCGTGGTAACTGAATTCGGCGTCCGATTCCGTACCATGGTTATGGGTTAGCTCAAGTAACGCAGGTTGCTGAAAGATCCATTCTGCTCTTTCTTTAGGGTTTTCTGGAATCTCGGCTGCGGGATAGCCAAGAAAGTATAGGCTGAATGCCATATCGGCAAAATCGAATCGATCGAGCAACGTCATGCCGAGGACTTCTTCATAAAATGGCACCGAATTTTTAGGGTCCTTGATCCGCAACATGGTTTGATTCATGACGAAATCGTTTGTTGCTGTCATTGTGCGCCACTCGCTGCTTGCTTCATTCGCGTCAGTTCTTCCCAGCCGAGATAGTGTGTCAAACCATCATCGTTGTAGAACATCACGGGGCCATCGCAGATGAACAGGTATTCGGTATCTTCCAGCGCAATGGTGGCATCGTGCAACACGCCATTGGGTTCATAGTCATAGTCACCCGCGTTCAAGATGCCGTCGCGAACCTGCAACTTGCCTTTGAGAATAAACGTATGGGCGTCAGAGAGGTGCTTGTGTTTTTGCGCCACATAACCTTTCTTCCAATGAAAAAGCGCAGACCAACGGCCAGTTTCCGGTCCAGTCCACAGTACCTTTAGCCAGGCTTTGCCCGGCTCGGTTTCGATCCACGGTTCATCTGATCGTACGATAATGTCTGCCAGTTGATCGTTTAGTGGCGTGATATCCTGCATTGCCATGGTTTTCTCTCCTACTTAGAACGCTTGTTGGTGGTGAGTTACGTCTTTATATTAATATCCATTACTGCCTGTCTACGAGTCTGCCATTTTCATCACGGATTTCTGGCCCAATGACCTGAGCACGACTATCACCGAATGGCGCGTCTCTATCTTGAAGTGCAACTCTGAGCCCTTCGGTCGATATTTGTTTGAATACATCTCTCGCGGCCTTTGTCGTGTGAGCGCGGGCGTCGTTCTCGGCGGCCAGGCGCTGCAACGTACCTGATCCCATCAACTCCATGCCTAGGTTGATGATGCGCTTGTTTGCTGACAACATTTCTGGATCAATCCAGCTCAAGCGGTCAGCAAGCCCTTCAACTTCCTGTTCTAGATTTTCTTCGGGTACAGACTTGAGTACGAGCCCGATGTGAGCGGCGTCTTTGCCGGTGAGAGTGTCGCCGGTCAGTAGCAGCCGCTTCGTCCACTGGGGTCCTATATGGTAAAGCCACATCTGGTTAGGGGCAGCACCCATATTGCGTAGAGCGGAGTACCCAATGCTGGCGTTATCGGCGCAGATCAGCATGTCGCAGTAGAGCGCCAGATCGGTGCCGCCTGCGTAACAGTGGCCGTGAATCTGGGCGATGGTGGGTTTGTGCATTTCGGTTAGGGTTCGCAGGCATCTCTGAAAGCGTTCTATACCCCAGGCGTCATCATCCACGCTCGTCCGTTTGCGTCTTTCAACGTCATCATCTTGCCGAGATCGACTGGGTGTCAGATCGTATCCTGCGCAGAAAGATCGACCAGCCCCTTTTAGAATGATGCAATGGACTGAGGTGTCGTCATCTGCCTCCCAGAGTGCATCCCGCAATTCTTCAACCAGTTCAATCGACAAGGCATTGCGCTTTTCGGGGCGGTTCAAGGTGATGCGTGCCCGGCCGTTTTCGACCTGATATTCAATGTACTCATATGATGCTGACATGTGTTTCCCTCTGAAGGCCTGTTGTCTATTGAAAAGCTATCTGTTGCAAAAACACTCATTGTTAAATCGATCTATTACAAAACAATGTATGTGTATTTATTTTTAGGTATGCTAACACTAACGGCGAAAGAGATTAAACAACGATGGCTATGTCAGAAATGCTTCGTGAGGTGACCAAAGAGGAAACCGAAAATTTCCACCGTGACGGTGCTGTGATGTTGAAAGGCATCATGGGCAAGGACTGGACGGCAGTACTTGAGGAAGGTTTGGAATACGCAAACAATCACCCTGACGGTATGTCTGCCGGTGTGGCGCAACCCCTTCGAATCGATCAGTGGCCCGCTACACATTCACCGAAACTAAAACAGATTTTGGATGAATCGCCAATTGCCTCGATAGTCGGTTCAGTACTCAATGCACCCGTTCGTTTTTACATGGACCAGATGTTTTACAAGCCTGCTGGCATGATCGCCCCCAGTGCATGGCATCAGGACACCTGTTACTACAACGTCAAAGGTCACCAGCTGGTTCGTGCCTGGGTCTGTGCTGACGCAGCGCCGCGAAATATCAGCATGGAAGTTGTGAGAGGTTCCCACTTATGGAACGCGACGTATCGACCGCCTGTCGGTATGGATCCCGGCCATGACCCTGAAGGCGCCAAGGTCCTCGAGGCAGCTTTTGCGGCGGGTAAGGTACTTATTGGCAAAGAAGCGCACGAGCACTGGACCTACTTTGATTCATTTCTAGATCCGGCTCTGCCAGAGCTGCCGAATATTGACCGACTACGGGATTCATTCGACATCATGGGGTGGGACTACGAACCGGGTGATGTGCTGCTGTTCCACGGTAATATTCTTCATTCCGCGCTGGGTGGTGTGGAGCTTGAACACCCGAGGCGTTCACATGCGTCGTTGTGGGCTGGTCCCGATGTGACTTATTTGCGCCGTCGCAGTCAGGCGATTCCCGATCCCCTCGCTCTGTATGACTTCGAGCCGAAAGATGGTCAGCATCTGGAAGAATTTCCGGAAGTATTTCCGGTAGCCTGGGCGCCTTGAATTACGTAGCAGGTTTGAGAGAGGTGACCTCAAGCTCGGACGTCATTTCGACCAGTAGTTTTTTGGTGAACGCCAAAACTTTCTGAGTCCTGGCGGCGCTCAGTTGATCATTCAGCCTGCCGAACGCTAGGCCCTCCATTTGGTATTGACCGATATCGCAAATGAGATCATATTTTTCTCGATCTTTGCTGCCCTCGGGAATTCTCGACAGAAAATCTCTGCGCCATGATTTAACGAAACGTTGATAGGCCGGCTTCAGCACCTTCGCGAGTTCTGGATGTGTTCGTGCCGCTATGACCAAATCCTGATAGGCAATATAGTGACCTTCAAATAGGTGCCGCCAATACACATCGATTGCATGGGTCATCCGATCGACGTCTTCAGGTGTTTCCTCAAGATCGCTCTGATGGTCCGACAAACGTTTCGCGTGAAGGTAGTTGACTGCTGCCTTTATGGCGTCGATCTTTGCGGGAAAATGGTATTGCATGGAACCCTGAGATACCTTCGCCGCCTTTGCAATCTTCGCCATGGTCGTGTTTTCGTAGCCATAGTCGACAATACACTCCAGTGTTGCGATGACAATTCGGTCTTTTGTCAAAGAGCTTTTTTGAGACTGCCAGTTATCATTTTCTTTTGTGCCCATACCACTATTGAACTCAACTTATTCAGTTCGAATCTTAGTGTTCGCGCTTTCTCATAGCCAGTTGAATGTTTTGCTTTCGCTAATTGTGTGACGATTTTTGTTCTTGACAAATGGCGTTGCTAAAAAAATATGTGTATATTTATTTCTACTAAACGCCGAAATGGCAACCACAATAGAGAAGCTAATAAGACGATCTATGGAAAATTTCAGAAACGAATCCCGCAGCTGGCTAGAGGACCATTGTCCTCAAACGATGCGGAGCAAAGGCACAGAAGAGGACTTGGTACCTTTTAATATCTATTTGTTTTAATCGATGATCTGAGTTTTTTGATATTCTGAGTGTTACTTTGAGTGTTACTTTGAGTGTTACTTTGAGTGTTACATAAGTGCTTTCATCCCAGCAGCTCTGGATGTTCTCGTACCAGCCATTTATTAAGCTGTGTCCAGAGGCTCTCTGCATGGTCGATACATTCGCTAACCGCGCTATCTGTCACCAGATCACCAGAGTAATCCGCGACATTGCGCTGTTTACGTAGCGCATCAAGCACGATCATGGTTTCTTTTTCCAATCCTATAG
>Ga0208414_1000068_pt1 | contig 116917 bp, 162 predicted proteins | sample AntAceMetag02UKE_FD_184770 | JGI IMG/M metagenome (GOLD analysis project Ga0208414, IMG submission 184770) | Saline lake microbial communities from Ace Lake, Antarctica - Antarctic Ace Lake Metagenome 02UKE (SPAdes) (version 2) | ecosystem: Environmental > Aquatic > Non-marine Saline and... | reverse complement strand
ATTAGCTTTAGCGCAAGAGCGGATAATGTTGATAACGCTATCGCTAAGCTTGAGGGGATGGGCTACACCATCCTAATGGTAACTAGCAATGAGTCCATCTAAAATGTCAGACCCCTATGGTAAGGTATAACTATGAAGAAATCAAGAATGAATAAAGAAGAAAAAATGTTTTACTCAACAGTCCTAGCAGGAATCAAGTCTGGCAATAAGCCAGTAGGTGCAGCTTGGCTTAGGTGGATAGACTTGCAGCTTAGCAAGACATTCTAAACTGTCTGACCCTAGTGTTAGTATCATAGTATAAACAGTAAAGGATAATAATGAATAGATTCAAAGAATTAGATACCCTCTCACTTTCAGACATAGAGGTTGAAATTGAGACAATGCTGTCAATTGTCAATGATGACCCTAGCGATAGTGAAATCAAATACATTAGCGGTCTAATGGTAATGGCTAACGCCCTAGGTTCAACGAGAGGTTGGTAACATAATGATAACGCTTACTTTTGACACTTGGGAAGAGTATGACAATGCTATTGCTGGAATTGCTAGTGTTGTAACCGAAATGAATACCCCAGAACAATAGGGGTATTTTTTTCTATTCTTCGGCGTGTCGTGTTGATAATGTCTCACCTATGCACTAAGCTATAGATATACAAACAAAGGATAAAGAAATGACAAAGTCAAAAAGAATTAGCGTATACGCAATTTGCCTAGCAGGTACAGCTTACCTAGCCTACCTATTGCTTAGGGTTGCATCACTAGGCTATACCTGGAACTGGATCTGGAACGAAGACTTTGCCAGCCGTCTAGGTAGCCTATAACCGTTACCGTTTTGTTATAAAGAACTTTCGCCAAACACGGCGTGTCGTCTTGACTTTTGGGGGTGTAGGGTATAGACTAATAGTATAAATAAAGATAAAGAATAAATAGAAAGGATGTAAAAAATGATTGATTTCAAATTTTGCGAAATATGTTCAAACACTGTTCCAACTGTAGAGGTTGAAGGTGAAACGGCTTGCGTAAATTGCTACGAAGCCTATGGCGAGATAAACTAAATAGTTTATTTCTCCACGGCGTGTCGCTTGACATTTGCCGATTTTTTTTCGAGCGCCCACTATAGATTTATTTCCCAAATAAGCTTAAGAATGTATTTAAGATCTCCCAAATTAAGATGGGAAAAGTTTATTCCCAAAACTAATAGATGTTACCTAAACGTTACATAAACGTTACCTAACTGTTACCTAATAGACTTGCTATTGGGTCAGATGTGTGATAGGTTATACCTATAACGCAAAGGATGATCAATGACAAAAATGTATCGCAAGACCACCTGCAACGGCTGTGGATTTACTCAGGAACTAAGCACCACCTACTATCTTGACGCTAAGGCGTGGAAGACTAGCCACACACTATCCGTTCACAACAAGCTTTGGGAACATAACAACGATTTGGCTAGGGAAGAAGAAATTGACTATCTTCTTTCTGGCAGAGCAACCTAAAATGTCAGACCCCTGTGCTAAGATAAACCTGTAACGAAAAGGATGATAAATGAACTGTGGATTTTGTAAGTTTGCCAAGGCAACCGAAGCTGTATTGCTAATAGACGACACAGTGAACGCCCTGTGCCCAAAGTGTGCCTTTAGCGTTGAAGAATTTACTGTGAACGTGGGCTGTCTATAATGTCAGTACCCCGTGCTAAGCTAAGCTTATAACAACGAAAGGATAAGTAATGAATGAAATGAAATTGTGCGTGTATTGCCTAGACACAGTAGAGTTCTATGTGTGTTCTGGCTGCAACGAGTATGACGGAGTAATGCTAGTGTTAGACGCTGTAGACTATCTAGGTGAAGACTTTCCCGTAGAGCTTAGAGAGCTTGGTTATGCCTGAGCGCCTAAGCACAGAAACCCTTGAGGAGCTAATCTTCAAGATAGAGCTAATGTTGTCTGATACCCCTGATAAACTATTCACAACGAAAGAAGGTAACTAATGATTTTTTACAATGGTTTCAACTTGCTAGTAGACTTAGTCCTAGTGTCTGTGGCAGTCCTTGTCACTCTTGGCTATGCTAAGCGTAAGTATTTCTCAACTAAGCGTTCAAGTTTTATTCCTCCTAATTAGGGGAATAATTGGGTGAGGTCCTGAAACGATCTAACCAAGCCACCCAGAAGAAGTAGTGCCCAGGGAGTTTCTAATCCTTTCACCTTGGGTGCTATTTTTTTCTGCCCGAGCGTTTATAACGATTAGACAACTAATTAAGATGAGTTAATTAAGATAGGCAAAATTCCTTCCCAAAATGTCTGACCCCTGTGTTATAGTTTCACTATGAGCAAATTAGGAAGATACAACGAGGCAAGGCGCAAGGTTGAAAGCCAAGCGTTATTTTACAACATACTGAAGAACCCTCACCTAGTAGCGCAAGTTGATAAGTATAAGGGTTCAAGGCAGTCTAACAACTATAAAGCTATCAAAGAAAGTAGGAGTGATGACTGAATACAAGAGGGTATTGGTTGAATGGAAAGATACTCCAGGAGAGGGTTCCATAGCTACCGTCGCTATTGATGCCGAGTGGACTGAGGGTGAGGATGATGACGGTATCTTCTTTTATTTTAGTAATCAAAATGAGTTTGAACACGCTCTCGCAGGTGGCGATGAGTATGACTTTACCCTAGAGGAGATAAAATGAGAGAAGAATTTTGGGAAATGTCACTTCCAATGAGTGAAGTGAAAGAAATGGATCTAGAACAGCGTGATGCGTTGATGGCGGATCTTCAGAAACTTGATGATGCTTTTGATAGGGTGCTCTTGAAATATGACCTAGAGTTCTAGGTAAAATGTCTGACCCCTGATGTAAGCTTATCTTATAACCGAAAGGATACAAAATGGCAAAATACGATGTAGTAGTTCAACTAACAGGTCGTGATGGAAACGCTTTTGCGGTAATGGGAGCGGTAAAGTCTGCACTAAAAAAGTCTGGAGCAACCGCTTCAGAAATTAGCGAGTATCTTTCTGCCAGTATGTCGGGAGACTACGACAACCTTTTGAGGGTTGCTATGGAATACGTGGAGGTAAAATAATGGGAATGTTGACAGCTATAGAATTGCAAGAACAGGGCATGAGCCTAGAGAATCAGATAGCTATTCACTTTAGTAGTAATTGCTATCCCCCAATTCCGCATCAAATGATACCTACGGCAATAACAGCTATTGACGCTTATTGGGAAGATGAATTAGATAAACTAATACCGTTGCCGCAAGGTGTAAGCTTTAGGGGCAATACCGAGGTGTCTGCCAGGAACGTAATCAATTCATACTACTTAGGCGCATGGTGTTCGGAAGATAGTTGACAAACAGCTGAAAACATGCTAAGCTATAATCTATAACCCCTACAGAGAGACTTACCCCAAATGCTAGAAACTTACATTGAGAAATACTCCAAGCTTGTATCCCAAGCAACCCTAGGCCAAGTTGAGCAGGCAGCAATTTGGTACATGGACGCTGAGCGCATTGCTGAAAAAGTGGCAATAAACTTAGGGACCACCTTAGAGATAGGGGCCAGTGTTGTAAGTTCATTCTCACCTCGTGAGCGTTGGACCATGAACATCGCTAGGGCCATAGCATTCTCACTAGGGCAAGAAGTACGCTGCCTAAAGAATAACATCCGCATGGCAGAGAAATCACTCACTGACGGGTTCAGTGCCCTAAAAGGCCTAAAGACTAATGCATTCGCCAAGGCTATTGCAGGTGACCAAGAGCAAGTTGTGATAGACGTCTGGATGATGAAAGCCGTTGACCATGTCAAGTCCTCACCTAGCCAAAGTGACTATCATGCACTTAGCCAAGCCGTAAAGGCAGTTGCCAAAATCCATGGCCTAACACCTAGAACAACCCAAGCAATTATCTGGATAGTAAAGAGAGGTTCACATGAATAAGGTAACTCCAATTAGGACAGAGAGTCAACACCCAGCATTGCTAAGCATGCGCAATAAGATAGTTAGCCTAGAGGAAAGCATCGTTGATATGCAACGTCAACTAGACTTCATGAGAATAGAAATCACTAAGCTTCAGTAGGGGTACTGACGTCCTGGCCATGACGAGAAACTGGCTGTTTTTTTTCTTCTGTGGCCGAGCGCACAGATCCTATAAAGTCAATTAAGATACCTACAAAAAATCTCGTAAATCTTTGTAGGTTTAAGAGTTGCAATTCCTATCCCACTCAGGTATAGTTATAGTAGTTGGAAAAGAGAAGACAAAACCTAGAAGTTGTTATCCTTTTGTTACCTAATAGGCTTGACTTTCACTCTCCTTTCAGCTACAATAGAACTATCAACAAGTCGTTGGTAACTAATCAAGATAGTCCCTCTGGGGCAAGAACGGAAGCAATTATGTCAAATGCAACTCTAACTGTTGGCTCACAGTTCACCACAGCTAAGTCAGGCGTTACTGGAGTAATTCAGGAAGTTATTCAGAACAAGAACGGCACAAGTCGTGTTCGTCTAGATGTATCTGGACAGCCTCGCTGGACTACTGTAAAGTAGTATAGTCTTTAGGGGGAGTAGAGTTTCTAATCCTTTCACTATTCCCCCTAAAATGTCCTACCCCTATTGTATAATTACTAAGTAAGCAAATAACCCCTAACGAAAGTAGAACCCTGTAATGGCTAGAAGTATTTCCGTAAAGATTCCAACAGCTCTCCTAATCGCAGAAATTGAAGCAAAGATTGCAAGCATTGACGCATCAGTTGAAAGCTATGAAGATGACTTGGCAAAGTATGAGGTGGACAAAGAGCAGTATCGCAAAGACCTAGCTGTGGCAATTAGCAAAGTTATGTTGAATAGCGATACCATTGGTTATGAGTATGACGCTCCAATTCGTGTTGTTACCTATGGAGATAATCGTATTCAGATTGAGTTCAAGACAAGTGCGGTAGCTGGATTGCCTGAGATGCCGAAGCAGCCAGAAGAACCAAACCGCAGAACTTGGTATGGTCGTGACCACTACTCTCCAAAAGAAATGCTCCAGAAAAACCTCAAGGTATTGCGTATGACCACCCAAGAGGAAGTATCTGGCTCAACCTATGGGGCGTTGATAGAGTTCCTATAAACCTGCAAAGGTTTAGGGAAAATGACCTGAGCAAGTCTAGGTAAACTGCTCACCCCAAAGTGTCTGACCCCAATGCTAGTCTGTATGTATAACCAAGGAAGTAGGTATCCCAAATGGGAACACGCAACATAACTAAGGTAATCAAAGATGGCAACACAGTAGTTTCTCAGTATGGACAATGGGATGGCTACCCTGCTGGACAGGGCGTTACCGCTCTAAACTTTATCCGTAACCCTGAGATGATTGAACTACTAACCCATAACATTGACAACCTATACACGATGAGTGATACAGTCTGGGAGTTAGAAATTGCTAGGATTGAGAAAGCAAATCTTGACGATAAGGAGTTTGAAAAGCTCTGGCCTACTATGTCAAGAAACACTTGCGCTGACATTCTAGAAGTGATTGCTACTAGTGATGGAATGTTGCCTATTGTTCTAGACTTAGAGTTTGAGTTTGATGAGCTAATGTGTGAAGGTATCTATACCCTCAATTTAGATAACAGAACCTTTGTTTCTACCTATGAAGGAATTACCCTCGTTCTCACCTTTGATGAGATACAGGCAGGACTAACCAACGATGACTATGTTTGGGCGTTCACTTTAGAAAAAGCATAACCAACACGCTGATCCCCTGGGTTGACACCTGGGGGTTCGCTGTGCTCGAGCGTTTCGTTATCTAACTGTTACATAAAACCCTTTAAGAAGGTGCATTAAGACCTTGATAATGTCTGACCCCTAGTGTATAGTTATACTATCAACCAAAGAAAGAGAGACCCCTTATGTCGCACGAAATTGAAACAGTAAATGGCCAGTCCGCATTCGCATCCCTACGTCAGCCTGCTTGGCATGGATTGGGAACCGTATTTGATGAGGAAGTCACAACGAAGGAAATGCTAGACCTAGCACACCTTTCAGATTGGAACGTACGTCTAGAAGATGTTGCAATTCCTGAAGGCTTTGCAAGTGACAAGAGCTTTTCTTTTGTTACACGCACTAACCCTTTTGACAAAGAGCAGAACGATGTTCTAGGCGTGGTTGGTGAGCGTTATGTTCCATTGCAGAACGAAGATTTGTTTGACTTTGGAGACCTAATGCTAGATGGTGGTGGACGTTGGGAGACAGCAGGGTCCATCAAAGGTGGCCGACAGGTATTTGGTTCCCTAGCCCTAGAACGTCAGACAGTGCTAGACCCTAATGGTGTAGGCGATAAAGTCAACACGTATTTACTAATCAACACTAGCCACGATGGTTCAGTTGCCATCCAAGCTTCTATTACTCCAGTACGTGTTGTATGTTCCAATACCTTGAACGTTGCCCTAAAGGGTAAGGCTAAGCAGTCATTCAAGATTAGACACACAGCAACCGCTTCTGGCAAGGTTCAGCAAGCCAGAGAGGCTCTTGGCCTAGCTAACAAATACATGGATGAATTTGACATCATGGCTAAGCAGATGATTGAGCAGACTATCTCTAAGGATAAGTTTGACAAGATTGTTGCTCTAGCATACCCAGCCCCAGTTGGCGAGGACAAGAAGGGTTCATTCAAGAAGTATGGAAATAAGGTTGACCTTATCCAAGCGATTTATGTGGGTGACTATAACAACACTATTTCAGGAACCGCTTGGGGTGCTTTCAATGCTATGACAGAACGTTTGGATTGGTATCGCACAGCTCGTGGTGGTTCCAATGAGTCTATCTTGGCTTCCGCTTCTGGCTTTGACCCAATGATAAATGCAGAGAAAAACCGTTTGCTTCAGTTGGTTTTGGCAAACGCCTAATTTCACGACACGCCTGCCCTCAGTTTGACACTGGGGGTAGAGTGTGGTCGATCGCCAGGACATTCTAAAATATACCTACTAGCATAAATAACCTATTAAGATAGCTAGAAAAAACTCCCAAAAGTAGCTTGCATAATGTCTCACCCCAATGGTAGTATTGATTTATCAAAGAAAGAGAGACCCCCTAATGACCTATGCACTCAGACCAGAATCATACATCTCAGAAGATGGGAACTATGGTAGTGGTATGCTACTTACTTTTAAATATCACCAGCTAACAGAAGACCAGTGGGGAGTTGTTGAGACCCTAGCTGACAGAGACAAAATGTCATACGCCGTTGCTATACTAAAGGGACACGAAGACCTATCAGAATGGGAAGACTAATGGCTGAAGTAACTATGGGCAGCACCTGGACTAATTTCTTTAGTATGCCAGTTATAACTAATAACGATACCCTGGAGGATGAAGATGAATCTTGAATACTGGCAAGGGGTGTATGATACCTGTGAGTATCTTAGAGATGAATTGGGCCTTGAGGGTATGATGGATACTCATATGGCTGTTCAGGCTATTGAGGAGCTAGGGCTATGAGTAAGCACTTTAGGTGTGACACAAGGATAAGCTTTGAAGATGTATCAGAGGGTTACTATGCCCAATGCCCAAGTTGCGATGAAGACCTATTTAGTTTTGAGGTGGTATAAATGAGTAAGGTTATAAGAGCTAGTATTGCTTTTGAATACTTTGTGGATGAGGATGAGGTTCTTAGCGAGCTCACTCCAGAGGACCAGATAGACTACGTCAGGGAGAACACCGTGGAAGACATAATGGCTATGGGCCTTGGTAATTCTTTTAACTTACTGAACGCTATCAACATTGAAGTAATAAATGTCTGACCCCAATGCTATAGTGTAACTATCAAACAAAAGGAGAGATGTGCCTAGATACAATGTTGAAATGAGAATTGACTTCTCTGGAGTTGTTGAAGCAGATTCTCAAGATGAGGCAGAACAGCTTGCTTGGACTTCTTGGGGAGACACACTAGACAATGACATAACCTATGATGGTGTTCATGACATTAGTGTTGATGAGATAGAAGAAGAAGATGAGGATGAAGAAGATGAGTAATTGGCAACCAATTCCAGGAGGACCATGGGAGACTATCTTCCGCTTACCACCCATTGAAACTATGAAAACAACAAAGCCATGTCCCAACCACGAAGGTGCCTTTGATTGCACACCATTCTGTAACAAGTGTGAAGGAGAGCAAGAGTATAATGTCTGAGGGTAATGATAAGCTAGAGCTAACAGACGAAGAACTACTACACTTAGGGAGAAGCTAATGTCAGAAACAGGATACTTTTTTAGTAAGGAACAGGCTGCTATGATTGCAGAGCTAATTGCTCAGAAGGTAGAGGAAGACCATTCCAAATACCACTGTCTAGTAGAAGCGTATGACAAGCTAACTAGAGGTTGGACTTGGAAATCAGATGACCACGAAGCAAGAAAGCTAGAGGATGCAAAATGAGTGCTTGGACAGACGGTAGCATAATCAACGAAGATGTGTTGAATAGCCTAACCAAAGAGCAACTAGATGAACTAGCAGAGATGCTCAAAGACGTATAACCCAAGATGAAAATTCGCAAAAGACAAAGTAGGGAGACTACATTGACGTTCATGACTAAAGAGTTCACTAAGCTTGACCAGTTCCTAGACTACATGGTTATTCATCTCTATACTCTCTATGATGAGGTAGACCAGATAACTTGGGAAGACATTGAGTTTGAATACCTGAGTGGTAGCATTGACACTACCCAACACTACCTTGCAAAATGTGGTAAGGAGTACATGGCCCTCAACCAATACCAAGAAATCTTGGAGGAACAGAAATGGAAGAAGTCATAGAGACTTTGGATAACCAACAGAATGAGACACACAATTAGCAAGCAAGCAGCACTTAGGAAAGCACAGCAGACAGGATTTACCATACGGTTTGATTCAGACGGAATGATTATCTTGTTTCCTCCAAAGGGTCACACCTTTGACGGACAGCACTCCTCGTGCTTTTTTGCTGGAGGCCCAGACGGACACCCAATGGCGGAAATTTGGAAATCCTTTATCGGAGATATGTTTATAACTCCGCAGGTTTGCGACGAGGCCACAGGCTTCGGCAACGACCTTTCCTGCAACTGCTAACGACCAACAGAAGGAGACACACAATGGAAGATGAATACGTCGTAGAGCTATTTGAGATGGCTGAGAAGGGTGAGATCTCTTACCAAGAGCTGAACATGGAATTGGAGACAGGTGGCTTTGACGGCGATCTCATTGATTTCCTCTAGTAGGACCCTTCGGGGCTCGAGCGCATCTATATATAGACCGTCAAACATAGATATATCTTTAAGATGATGCTATTTCTTTCCCAGAAGTACTTGACAAATAGGTGTTTGTCTGTCATACTTTATACATAACCCCAATAGATAGGAAACCCCTTGCACGTACTTCAAAACATAGCCATTCAGGCAGACGACTCCGTACATGCTTTTCGTTCCGTACAAGAGGGACTAGAAGCAAAACTAGGAAATGACCCCTACTCCGATAGCAATACATGGTTTGATTGGTTTGTTACTGGTGGTGGACGGTTCTCTAGTAGTGAGGACCCTTACAACGATAGTTACATGGATGATGTTGTAATTCAAGATACCCCAGAGTTTGTGGAGAGGCTGACTCAGTCTATGACTAATCGCAGTACAGAGATGTCTGAGTATCTAGTTAGTGCAGAGAAGATTGACTACAAGGCTCTGTTGGCCTCTTTGAAGCATTCAAGCTCTGGTGACCCTGACTACAAGATAATGTCTGACCTCTACTCTATCAAGAAGCTCTATGACATGGCTGGTGGTCTTTGGGACTTCAACTCATACTTCTATGACATGCATAACGATAGCACAAGTATGCAGTACATGCAGAAAAGTATTGACAATGGCGACAAAACGTGGTACATTGTACCTGTAGACTTCCATTTCTAAAGGAGACCCCATGACTAATTTTGTAGAGATAACCTATTCAGAGTGGGAAGAGAAGTTCAAGCCTACGACTAATCATATTGCTAGGTATCCAGACGGAATAAACTTCGAGACCTATGGTGCTGAAGTGGAGTTTGTTCAATCAAAGATTGATGAGCGTTTGGTCTGGACTTGGTTGGACGCTGACATGTGTTCCGTCATTGCTAACGGTTACCACTATGTCAACAGGCTAAACTATTTTGTTTGTGAGGTTCCTTATGAGGAAGACACTGACTATCAGATTATTACTAGCACTGAGACAGAATGTGTGTGCTATGATGAGGAGACTGGGGATGGCAAAGAGGACTGCGATTCCTGTGAGGGCTACGGATTGGTGACGGTATACAATGACTAGTATGACATTCAGTGAATGGGCAACAGAGTTTGCTCCTATAGCTAATAGGTTTGATAGTGATACATACATGTTTGATACTGAAGGTGAACAGCTGGACTATGTACAGTCTCAAGACAGAGACGTCGTATGGTCTTACGTGTATGCTGACCTAGCTACCGTGATTACTAACGGGTACGCTAGTGCCAATGTTATTGGTTACTACATAACTCAGTTCCCTTACAAGAACGAAGACTTTTACATGGTTGACTATCAGGAAGAGGAAGAAGACTAATGCAGACCAATGAGTATGATCTAAATATCTATGTAGCAGATGGCCGTTTAAAGCTATTGTGTTATGAGATGGGTGTGGATGAATACAACAACTTTGTTAGTACTAATACACTGAAGACACCTCATAAGCTGGAGATAGAAATTGAGACCTCTGACCCTATGCATGTTAGTATAGTTCAACATGCCTTAGGTACAGATGCTTATTGGGATGTCCCTCATGACTGGATTAACGAGAACAAGTCCTGGTCCACATACTGGGAAGATCACGACGACTGGACGGGATCCGCAGAGCTTGCAAAAGGAGCACCTGCATTGTTGGCATCCTGGATAGAGAGCTTACCCATGTACGAGAGTCCGCTAACACAAGAAGCAGGCATGCTGTAATTAAATAAAGATTGATATGGGTTGTAGCGAAAGTTCCTCATATCAGTATGGAGGCTAAGGGGTTGGCTATCCATACACGAGGGTGTTGAGAAGATTCCTACTTTTCTACTTGACACCCTCACACATTTTTGATACAATGGACAATAGGAGTCTAAATGGGAAAGAAACACGAATTAGCCGTAGAAGCAAAAGTAGCTAAAAGCATAGGAGCGTTGGTGAATGATGTCACATTAGATTTAGATGAGGTTGGAAAGTATCTGGCACACATACAGCCAAGAACAAGTTACAATAGGGTATTGCTTGTCGCAGAAGCGGCAGTGGAAGAAGTGGAGAAATTACTTGGAAGAGAATAGCGGTAACAGAACAACCATAGAAAAGAAAGCAGAGATACTAGCTGACCTATGGATGAACTACAGGGGAGATGATGAGTTTCAAGACTTCATTAGCTACAACGATTTAGGCTTGCCTCTTGCTTATCTAATTACTCAGGACTTAGTCAAGCCACAGAAAGTAGGCATAACCCTATTGGAAGAAACCTTTGACCTACTATTGGCTTCAATGGAGCTACCAGAAGATGAGGGCTTTGACTCTCTAGATGACTTATTCTCAATTTGACAAAGGACCCCTTTGGGGGTCGAGCACACTCTATCCTAAATGTCAAGTATATGTTTGTAAATAATACATTAAGATGATCGATATTTTTTTCCAGAAGTTTTGGGGTATTTAAACATGATCATCATATACACATAGGTAGTATAATAGATATATGACACGATATCACTTTTTCAATGCTATGTATCCTATGGAGGCTAAGAAGATATCAGAAGGTTACTCTACTATAGGTAAAGCTATATGGAGTACGTTTGCTACTATAACTATGTTAGATAAGTTATTTGTATTTACCCCGAAAGAATTGATCCTGGATCCAGACGAAGTCTCTGGCGAATAGCCAGGGTATAAATAGATCACCCCCCTCCTCTCCTTTTGATCCCATATCCCCCTAGTAGAAACATACATACATTTCTGATATGGTTTTGATATAAATCATTACGATAGGGGATATTATTTCCAGAAATTCATAGCTTTTATATATGTTTATATACTTTTATACAGGGATATATAGATAGATATCTATGCTCATATGAGGTTATCAGGGATAGGAGATACCTGGTAGGGTTAGATATGGAGATATGTATTATACACCTATATGGTAGATATGTCAAGTAATGTAGGGGAAAAGTTATTACGTTTTCATAACAATGTGGCCCATTACCCATACACTATATCTATACATATCTATCCACTATCCAACTATCTATTCAGTAAGATATAAACACACTATCAACTATATGTCACATAGGTCTAATTAGCTATATATGGCTATATGGGAGGGTATAAAGTTCTCCTGATATCTCAGATAGGTAGTTATGGGAGAAAGGCTTCTAGAGCTTCTAAGACTTAATTCTATAAACTCTTATAGTATTTGATCATATGTCTGATAACGTAGTTAACCAGAAAGCCTACTATAATAATATTAAGAATCACTTCATGTTCTTTCTACTAGGTATGTTTATACTAGGGATAATGTTTGTTCTATTTCTTGATACCGCTCAAGATCACAGATACCCTGGTACTTGATACCGTGATATTTATCATAGGTAGCTTCTACTGATCTGATAGTACTATCCTTAGTCTTCCCATTGACGAATACAGTTACTTTATGATCTTCACAATGTATCTGTCCGCTAAAACCTGATAGGGTTTCCTCTATAGTTGTCTTATTCACCATTAGCCTTATCTCTAAAATGTTCTGGGGGATGTGTTTCTATTTCTATATCTTCCAAGATAGCTATTATCCTTATCTTATTGTTTATGTCTACTAATCGTAATGATCCACATTTACAGGTGCTTGGAGCTACCAGCGGTAGCCTATCTTTGCACCATTTGCATAATACCATAGTTATATTATACCAGGTATCGGGAGGATATCAAGTCGGAAGACTTGGAGTGATCTCCTATTTACCGCCGAACTTTAATCTCTATTTTTTCGGCGAACTCCAGCGCCGATGACAAAGGCTGAGCCAATGATAACTAAGTTCTTTACGATGTACTGTCCCTCAAGAGTTAGTCCAAAGGGGATAACCGTAAAGCAGATCTCAGGTAAGAGGATTAGTGGTAGGAAGGTTCCTGGCATCTGGAACGCTAGGAGGATAAGTCCTATCCTGTTTAAAGATGGTATTAAGAAGGCAATGCCGATAGCCACTTCCCATAGACCCAAGAGGGGAACAATGATCTCTGGTGTTAGCCAATAGATTGTTGCTGCTACAAGATCGTATGCAGGGGATAGCTCTCCTATAGTCTTTAGTGCTCCAAACCAGATGAAGATAATACCAATAGAGAATCTTAGAAAGGGGACTCCATACTTACCCGAAAAGTTAATCATTACCAGATCAAACATGTCCGTGTATCTGGAGATACTATCTATAATTGCTGACTTATTCATTGTGTCTTCTTACCTATCTATTGTTATTATTTTACTTGGAGTGACAGGTGCATGAGCATATTACTCCATTGGATATCTCTTGTTGACATAGGCTGTGCTGATTAGTCATACACCAACCAAACCTACCTTCGGTCCTACGCCCCATTACGAAGCATCTTCATTATTAGGATAGCATCTAGGCAAATTGCGTGTTGGCATTTGTGTATGCATATCCTCTCTTGTATGAGATCAATTATCTTCTTACGCTCTGCTTGGCTACCGTCTCGGAATCCTAACTTATAAGTATTGCCACCCATTAGATCAACCCTGAGTCACTGTCTTCCACTATAATGGACGACTTTCCACTTTTGTGGACTGCCTCCTCTATAGATACTATCTTAGTCGAAATTATCCAACCGTCCTTACCGCTTATGTACATGCGCTTCCCAACTTGAAGTGGAAGCATCCTGCCAGAATCCTGGTCCTTGTACGGCTGTGGAATCTCAGAGGTAGGGCTTCCCTCCTCATAATCAAAACAATACTTGTACCAATACTTAAATTCGAACTGGCCATTGCGTATGCAATAACCGCTAGTTAGGTCATAGACAGTCCCAGACTCAGTTGTAATTATCATTTGGTATTCCTGTCACAGAAGAGCACAAATACCCTCTTGCCAATAATGATGTCCAGAGTTGGTTGGGTCTTAATGTCATACAGGTTGATGCCGAACACATACTCAGCCCCTATCGTGCCAGAGTGCTTGTAGCTTCTAAACTTAATCATCGCATTGCACCTTTCAAAAATTCGAAACAATAAATATGCATCAGTGAGTCCCAGCCAGCATCGTGCTGATTCTCCATGCCGATCTTTTCAATGGCATAAGCCTTGGCTCTTTTCTTCCAAGTTGCGGATTTTACGGGCATCCCGTTCTCCTCTTTATAGTCCAGAGCGAAGCAGAGTGCGTTCAGGTCAACAGTTCTTCTTGAGAAGAGCGAATAGCTTTTAGGTAGAGAGTCCTTCACAAAGGGCATGTCAAATGCGCCAACGTTAAACCCGACAGGGATAGTTTTACCCCTGCTGTTAGTATCGACTCCTACTGCAATCAACCAATCGTAAACTTGGCTGTCAACCTCATCTGGCAAAGGCGCACTTTGTAGAGACTCTAGTGTGATGCCGTGAACCTCAAAAGCACGTTCTGACCACTGGCACTCACCTGGATTCATATTCATGGAGATTTGATACCCGTCCTCGGTGGATAGGCCAATCTGAATAAGCTTGCCACCTTCAGCTAGCTCACTGGAGGACATCTCTCCGTCTAGTCCTATAAATAGGAAACTCATCTCTCTCCTTTTAGTCTTCCTGGTCTCTCATGATTGTAGCTTCTAGCTCTTCCGCTAAGTATGGGTAGGCTAGGGCTTCCATGATTGACCTGTTGGCTGCCTCCGATTTAAGGGCTTCGATGATCCTTTGTCGCTCAGCTTTCATGCCTGCCAATACGCCTACCTGGAAGCCCTCTTCCCAATTCATCATAGCTCACCTATGTCAAGATACTGAACAGTTGAGTCTTGGGTATCCTCTGCTACCAACTTGTTGACCTCAGATGTATTGCCTAGGTCCTTTCTTAAAGCCCGTATGATTCTTAGTCTTTCGTCTAAGACTCCAGCTTCGTAAGCTTTCTTTAAGTCATGAGCATCAAAGTGAGACATCTCAGCCTCCTGACATCATTACAAATAGAATGAGTGCTGGTAGCCATACCACACAGGATATTAGCAAGAATCCAACACCCTTGTTGGCCGTGTTCTCTGCCTTGTGGAATTCCCACTCCTGGGACTGTAGCGTTCTTTTACTTTTCATATCTATATTATAGCAAAAGTGCTATACTATGTCAATGAACAATAACTTTAGATACCTGCTATCTCCTGACAACATATACAAAGTGACTATAGAGGATTATGATGGCTTACCATTTACCATTGAAGTATCTGGACAAGAGATCTTGGATCAAATTAGAAGGACTTACCTTTTAGATAAAGCTCTTGACAATCCCCAGGACTAGTGGTAAAATATCTACTATGGATGAAATTAATAATACAGAATCAGAGAAACTGAAGGTTACTGAGGCTGCTATCGAAGACTTGCAAAAGTTCTTAGCTACTGCTGGACGTAACACTACCCAAGAAACCTTGGAAGCTTGGCAGGCTGGGTACATATCTGGAGTAAACCGAACGATGGGAATTGACCTTGGATAAGGAATCAAGCAAGGCAGACCTAGTTAAGGCTGTTAACGAAGATGTTAACCTTTACTTATCTTCTGGGGAACGTGAAAACATTACCGAAGAGGAAATGGTTGCATGGCGTTCAGGATACATCTCTGGCTATACCAGAGCAAATGCGAACAAGGAGTAGATTGAACTTTCAAGCAGAGTCTAAACGAGCTGGAGATGAATTTGAAGCGATTGTTGAGCAGCACCTATCAAAGACCTCTAAGATTACAGCCAGAAACTATGAAATCCCTGAAACGGGAGTTGAAGTTGATTTTGTTGCGGATAACAAGGTACGCACTGAGTTTGTTGAGGCTAAGGGTGGTAGGTCTGGTGGCAAGAAAAGACCAGGAGCGGAAAGAACCGATAACGTAAAGAAGGCTGTAGCCAATGGAGCAATACTAAAGGCTGTTGATCCTAATACTTATTACGTTGTGTATTTTTCTGCACCTCCAAAGACTGGCAGCTATGCAGATAATATGATAAAGATAGCACTGTCTGCTAAATACATAGACGAAATCCGTTATCTATAATTAGATACGGTAAGGATCCCCACAGCTATAACAATAGTGTGTGGGGTTTTCTTTGTCCATCTTTGTTCCTCCAAGAGCGATGATGTCTTGCTGAGCCATCTCAACCATGTGAGTGGTAGGGAATCCATAGATTACTGGAGCCATATCTTTTGAACAGACAGGGCATGGGTGAGTGTTGTAGTTCATAAGATTAATTATAACACGATTATAATGAGATATGCTCTCAATTCATCACTTTTACAAAAAATGTTTAATAAAACTTTAAGGCATTGATCACCAGGAACTGATGGTTACGATGGGCACTCATCGCTGTGCCACTTAACTTCGTAGTCAGGGTTATCAGTAACCCAGAATAGCATAGAGTACCTCTCCTGACTTATGGCCTTTACCTCATGGTCTAGGTTTTCCCCCTGTGATGGGAAGCTAACCATTGAGCCAGCAGGTGGCTTAATCCCAAACCCTAAGCTTACAAACTCCAACTCTCCATCTGTTGGGTTTGCATTAAGATAGCAGATCACACTGTACTTAAACTGTGGGTTCATTCCAGAGTGAGAGTCATGATGAGGTCCTACAAAGCCACCAGCGTCTTGCTTAGCTAGCCAGAAGGAGTTGATGAAGAGATCTGAGTCATCGTTGTACAGCTTTTTAAGATGCTCAGTTACCTTCTTGAAGTATGGTCTACATGTTTTTTCGATATCCTCTACCCCACGTATGTCGTGAGGAGACGTATCCCAGAATATTTGATCTTTACCAAATCTAATGGCATGCCTGTCTGGATTGTTTTGGAATTCATAGATTAAGAAGTTATCTATATTATTATCTATCCAGGCACTGATCTCCATGGAGTCCTCGTATGATACGAAGGCCAGGGTGTTAACTATTCCATTACCGTAATCTTTAATCATGTAACAATTATACCATGTCAAGTATTCTGTTATAATAAAGTCATGGAATTAAAGAAAGAAATTATAACTTTATTCGAGGATGACTTCTGTAGAATAAGCATGATAGATGGAGATGGTGACATCGTAACCCTCTCTATCTCTAGCTCACCAAGGATAGGCGAAGACTTCTCAAGTGAAGAGTTCATTAAGACCTCAACCAAAGATGGTAAGGGTGTATTCTTAATAGACAAGACCAACTCTTTTGGCAACAGGCTGGATTGGGATGTCGTTATAGATACCCTATCTCCACACCTGGTAGATAAGGACGTGAGGGCTGTGGGGTTCTGCTTAGGAGGCTTCCTAGCTACCGTTCTTTCTAAGCACTTTAGGATCCATTCTGTAGTGGCGATAACCCCTCAGTACAGTGTGATGCCAGAGTACATGCCTGAAGATAGCTTTATGTTAGGAATGTATACCAATAGCATTACGGAGTGGAAGATACCTAGTCTCGAAGGATACTTCCAGGAGGATACAAACTACTATGTTTTTGCCAGCTGTGAGGCTGATGACAAGATCCAGATAGCTCACTTCCCCATCCAAGACAATGTGTTCATCTTTGACTTTGGAGATGATTACGATCACGGTTTGCCTGGTCAGCTAGGAATAGACCTGGAAACACTTGTTGAGGCTTGCTTTGAGCATGAGCCATGGGTTGTAACTGATTTTATAGAAGACCATTACGCATAAGAAACTATCTTAGACTCACTAATCATAGATAGGTGCAGCTCTTCATGCCTTACAGTCACAAGGACTACATCAAAGCTGTTAGATGGCTTTACAGACTTAGTTGTTCCGTAAGTCTTAACTACTTCGTCATGCCACTTGACATCATACCCAAGGTGCTTCATTAGGTTATATATCTGACTACCTGAAGAGTTCCTGGTGTCATCAGTATTAGCCTTATATGACATACCTACAATTAAGATCTTCTTATCCTGTAGTCCGTTGAACTTCTTATTAAGATCATCTACAATCTCATTAGGCATTGAGTCATTAATCTCTATGGCTGTTTCGAGAAGAGTAATTGGTACTCCAAGTTCCCTCATATGGTTAGACAAGAACTCAGGATCAACTGGGATGCAGTGGCCACCAGCACCAGCACTAGGATAGAATGCTTGAAATCCAAACTCCTTAGTACTTGCCAACTGAATGACTTCACTTGAATCTATCCCAGCAGCAAGGCAAGACCTAGCAAACTCATTGACAAAAGATACATTAAGAAGCCTGTAAGAATTTTCCAGAAGTTTTGCTGCCTCGGCAACTCTTACGTCGCTGGCGCTTACAACTTTCTTAATAAACTTAGTATAGAAAGCCATAGCTGCTTTTAAGGCTAAAGGCGTAGCTCCTGATACAACCTTAGTAGTATTACTAATGTTATACTTCTCAGAGCCTGGGTCAATTCGTTCTGGTGAATAGGCTACTAAGACTCCTGCTTTAGTTAGTGGTGGGAAGAAGATCTTTTCGGTTACCCCTATTCCTACCGTGGACTCTAGGATAGCTAGAGCCCCCTCTTTTGCTACAGAAGCTATCTCCTGCGCTGCTTTGGCTACGTAGTCTTCTCCAGATAATGGAGTAGCCACACATACGATAAAGACGTCAGCGTTCTTTGCATCATTGATGTCTGAGGTAACGGAGTACCCAAGGTCATCTGACATTATGGGTAGTAGAACACTTTTGCTCTTTTCTACACCTATAACACTAAAGCCTTTGACTTTTGACACACGGCTCGCCAGTGCTTGTCCAACGTAACCAAGCCCTATGATCGCAACTTCAGTCAACCTATCCCTCTTGATCTATCTTATTCATAAAGTGCTCCAATTGTTTCAGGAAATGCATCCCTGGTCAGGTCTAGAACAGCTTGGGCATACTTTTGGATTTCCCATTGAGCGTCGTTAGGCATTCTCTGGTCAAGGAATGTTAAAACTCCCTGCAGAGACACCGTCCAACGCCATCTAACGTACATACCATAAGCTGGAAGAAACAGTCGGGCAATCTCTGGAGCTACACCATCATTCATGGCATCGTGATACGCCTCTGTTCCGCTTACAACGGTCTCGCATAGACGATCGAAGTACTTTTGACCTAACTCAATGTCTAGGGGCTCACCAGAGCCCTGCTTACTATTCTCTGGCTTACTCCTCCACTCATTAGGTAGAGGAATATAGAACTTTTCTTCTTCTGTAATGTAACGCCTAGAGGACTCGTTCCAACCATTCTGGTCGTCAATATGACTAGAGGCTACTGCGTACTTCCACCATTGCCTAGCAACAAATAGTGGAGCATAGACCTCAAAGGTTAGTGCTGCGTGTCTAAACGGAGATGTGTGACCCTCACGCAATAAGAACTCAATTAGCCTAGCTTCTTTGTCTGACCACTCTGCAGCTTCCTTGTCATAAGAAACTCTTGCTGCGTTTACCGTAGCCAGATCATCTCCTAGCACATCTACAAGACGCAAGTATCCCTCGTCTAACACCTTTATCGGTTCTGGCATGGTTCTAATATATGTAGTCATTAATTATCCTAACACCGCATAGATTTCTCTGTATGGGAGGATAGTGTATGTCTTAAGATCATGCTCTACCTCGGTACCAGCAAACTTTGAGTAAGCTACTTTGTCTCCTACCTTCAGGTCAAGGTCAAGCCTTGAGCCATCGCTGAATACAGTACCTGGTCCAACTGCTATTACGATTCCCTCGGTTGGAGAATCCTTGCTTGTATTAGTTAAAATAAGTCCTGATGAAGAGGCTACTTCTGCTTCTACAATCGGCTCTACAATTACTTTATCCTCTAATGGTCTTAACATTTAGTACCCTTCATCGTGCTCTATGCCGTGCTTAGTGTCAATGTACTTGTGCGCTTTACGCAAAGCAAATCCTCTTGTAATAAAGAAAGTTAGGGCTACGAAGATACCATTCCAGAAAAACTCTGCAACAACATGCTCAAAGCCAAACATCACCTCTAGGAGACCATCGACTCCACTATGCTCTGCATGCTCTGCGATATCTAAGTGTTCTGCATGCTCACCATGGTCATCGTGGCTATCAGTAAATATATTCATTAGTCTTAGTCTCTCGTTAAGGTTATTTGTGTAAGGTTTCTATTATATCTTAAAGCTTACTTGCTGTCAAGCAGCAATCATGGAAAGTCTATCTGGCTGGAAGCCTGACCAGGAATCCTGACTGGTTACGACAACAGGAGCTGCACTAAAGCCCAACCCCTTTATGTACTCATAGGCCTTAGAATCAGTGCTGAGATCCACTGTATCATATGGTAGGCCATTCTTTGTTAGAAATCGTTTTGTTGCATCACACTGAACGCAGGATGGTAATGTGTAAACTGTGGTCATGCTTTGGGGCTCCTTCTTAAGTAATATTCTATTATAGTTGTTGTTTGCTATAAAGCTAAGGGTTTTTTATTACATTTTGGTAACATTAAAACGTAATTATTGATTCGATCTCTGGACAATAAAGGTATGGGATCCCAGACTGAAGACATGTTCTTATAGCATCGTCCATTGTTTGAACCAGAGTGTCTCCAGCTAGATTAAACGATGTATTTAAGATCATAGGAACACCCGTAAGGCTGTCAAACTCACTGATTAAAGCATGATAGTTCGGGTTCTGACTCTCATTAATGGTCTGTATCCTAGAAGTCCCGTCGTTGTGCATTAACCCTGGGATAAGTGCTGCGGTCCCGTCCTGGGAGTCAACAGCATACAGCATATAGGGGCTAGACTTTAGTGTGTACATGTCAAACCACTGAGATGCCTTCTCTTCAAGCACAGTGCCTCCAAAAGGCCTAAAGCTCTCACGCTTCTTGATCATGTTGAGAACATCTCTTGCATCTCTGTCTCTTGGGTCATAAAGTATTGACCTATTGCCGAGGGCCCTTGGTCCAGCTTCTGCTTTGCCCTGATATATGGCGACCACGTTTCTCTCGGAAAGAAGCTTTGCCACGTCTTTGGGCGAAGCCTGTACGATGTCTCTTATGTCTCTCGAATCAAATCTGTGGTCGGCTGGGCCACTAAGGTATAGGGTCTCAAGCTCCCTTATATCGTGGTCTCCGCTAAGCGTGTGCCACCAATACTTTGCTGCCCCCAAGGCAGTTCCTGCGTCTGAGGAGTTAGGCTCTATGTAAAAGTTTGCATGAGGGAATAGCTTTAGCAGCTTGTAGTTATTCACACAGTTAAGGAAGTATCCTCCAGAGAGGCAAACGTTATCGTGTTTTGAGTTATCTAATGCTTCTCTAACTAAGTTAACTATGGGGATTAGAGAGTCGTTCTGAATCCTAAAAGCCAGGTCCTCGTTAGACATCCCATGTGTAAATATTCCTGGGTTAGCATCGTCTTCTATAAAAGCTCTTGGATCCTCCTTCTGGTCTACCCCGTATGCCGATAGACCCATGACCTTGCCTGCTTGGTGATAGTCTCCAAAGATATCAATACCAGCCTTACTAAACATCTTGCCAATGCTCATATCTGCGTCGTGGACCTTGACTTCATACTCAGTAGGCAATGGGCTAGCACATGGAGAAAGGTAGGTCTTGTCTGCCAGCTCTCCAGAAAGCTGCTGGTAGTTGAGTAGGGTATGCTGCTTGATTACTTTTTTTAGCTTTACGTCAAAGTTGTTATATTTTGCAGAGAAGATAGTCTCTGTCTCTCTATATAGGTATTCATCATCGATAAAGGCTTGGCCAGCACCGTCTACAACCAAAACTGAGGCCTCGTCGAACCCTGAGTTGTAGAAGGCTGCTGCTGCGTGGGCTAAGTGGTGATCTCTCATGAAGTGAATCTCTGGCATGACATAGTCCTCAAAGTGATTGAGCTTGCCATGTGCTCCCATTAAGCTTGCAAAAAGGTCTTTTACTTTTATCTCATACGGTGTTGCAGAGGTAAAGACGACGTGGGTAGGGTTAAACTTCATACCAGCTACGAAGCTATGAATTACCCCAGTGGTATGCTTCTCGTGAGTGACTCTCTCTTCTTCTTGGTAGAAGACAACCTTGCCCTTATCTAAAACACAGACACTTCCGTCATGTGATAAGTTCACGCCCATGATTATCATTTGATTACCTGGTTACCGACAGCGAACACTTCTGCATACTTGGTGTCAAGGTATGAGCCTCGCCATACGTCATGGTGCATGACTCCTCTTACCCATTTATTTGGTATGTTGTCGTATGCCTTGACGGCATTGAGCTTGGACTTGTATGACCATGAACCAATGTCAATATATAGGTCTGGTGTAAAGTGCTTATATTTTAGGTTGTATGGGTGAGCAGACATGTACCATAGGTCCATAGGTTGCTTCCTGGCTAAAATATTTCCTATTTCATGACATGCCTGGTGGTCCTGGTGCCAGTCTTCGTTCCAGTGCGTTATGATTAAGTCCACTGTAGAAAAGTCAACCATTACCTCTAACTCTTTGATTACATTTTTGTCTACTTTGACTGAGTTGGACATGGAAAATATGATAGGATCTATCCCTAGATAACCTGATGCTCTATTTAGATACTCTAGGTGAGGAACCCCCCCTGCCATGACTATGCTAGTCACCTTATTACCATCTTCTACAAATTTTGCAACTGTTCCTCCGCAGGACATCTCTAGGTCATCGGGGTGAGCAGAAAGGATAACTATATGTTTTTCTTTTAAAGTCTGCATATCTAAAGTATACCACTAAAACTTATTTTTGTCTAGCAATGCCTTGGCACGTGTAAACTCAAAGAAAGATCTGTTTGCTGACCAGAAGTCGTCTGGAGTTCTTTCTGCGTTGGGGATTGCGTATGGCCCCGTATTATATATATAAGCCATCGTCATGTCTTCATCACTGTCGTCGATCTCTGGAACTGCCCCAAACTCCTTGGCCTTTACCTGATCAATTGACGCAACATAGATTGAATCATCGTGGGTCATAAGGTCCTGATGGTATTGGTAAGTGTCCCAACCTGAAAGGTAAGCCCTATAACCAAGGTATGCCTGCTCCTGATTGTATTGAGACCTAGAGTCTAGCCCCACCTCTTTGATAAACCTACCGTCAAAGAATATCTGCCCTACCCTCATAAAGGAAATCTTTTCTATCTCCTTTTCTGGTATGTACCTACCATTTACTGGTTGGGCAGCTACATTAAGAGGAAGCTTTGTGGAAGTCCTTTGCTCAATTCTGAACCTAGAGGACATAGCCTCTTTTCCGTATAGCCCTAAAGGAAACACTATAACTTTGTAGGTCTTAGTAGACTCCTGCAATTCTTTTATGACAGATACGAGTTTTGTGTCCCAACCTTGAGTAAATTGCATATGAGAGTCTATCATCAAGAAGTAATCTTCATCTTTAAAAAGTTGAGAGATCTCGTAACGCACTTTGACTATTCCAGGCCTAGTTCTTGGATTCCAGGAAAGGATCCTTAGCTGACTCTGGGGAAGTGAAGATAGGTCTGGTAATTCTTCGTACTGCAATCCCAATCCAAAAACCAAATCTTCGGGGTTGTCTGACCTCTGAAGAGCTCTCTCGATTGTTCTCACCAGAGTTGGGTCTTGGTATGAGGCAATTGATATAAAGATACTCATAACAGGTCCCTGATAATATCACCGAGGCTGAACTCTGGGCTCCAGCCTAAAGCCTTAAGCTTGCTGATGTCTGGCACACGCCTGCTAATCTCTGTATATCCAGGGTACACCTCCTCATACTCCTTGTGCCTTACGTCTGAGTGGGAGTTCGACATCCTTATCACAGTTGAGGCAAGGTTGTTTATGGAGACCTCTGTTGGGTTTCCTACGTTATACACTTCCCCTATTTTACCCTTTAAGATAATTTCACATATTCCTCGGACCGTATCTGATACATGACAAAAAGACCTTGTCTGCGTTCCATCGCCATATACGTAAAGGCTATTATCGTTTTTGGCAGCATGAATAAACCTGGGCATAACCATCCCATACTCTCCAGACTGTCCTGGGCCAGCGACATTGAATAGCCTGCCTATCTTAACTTTTAGTCCGTGTTCTTTTGCGTCTAGGAGTAGCAACCGCTCAGACATGGACTTGGACTCTGCGTATCCCCAGCGGTTATCTCCCGTGCCTCCCAGTATCCTTGTAGAGTCTTCCCTCAATGGGACGTCTGGGCAAAGACCATAGACTTCGGAAGTAGAGGAGAAGAACAGTCCTGCATTGTACCTGAGGCATAGAAGAGAAACTATCTCTGTAGCCTTTAGGTTGTTCTGCATTGACCCATAGGGATTAAAGATACCCTGCTTCATACCTGCTAAAGCTGCGAGGTGAACTACGTAGTCCGCCCATTCAAAATGAGAAGAGACGTCATCCTCCAACAAGCTTTGACTAATAAGACTAACTCCTATAGGCCACTGAGAAGTGTCTACATTTTTCTTGTTATCTAAAGCTCTAACGCTATAGCCTAAGTTATGGAGCATTCTTACAGTATGCATACCGACAAACCCTGCAGCACCAGTTACCAAAATGTTTTTCACAATTACCATTATACCTCAGAAGGTGATGATATACTAGACCTATGGACATTTTTAGTGCAAAAGAAGAAAGCAAAATATTCGTAGATAGGGGGTTGGCAGAAGTCCTTCCCTCATGGTCAGATTTTGAATCCTTGTTTGATGCTGCTCAGGGAAAAGAATCGGTTAACTGGTCATCCTTTGCGACATTTAATGTAGACAATGCCGAGGCTCTGACGGAAGTCTTTGATGACCTCTTATCCATGGCAAACGAAAGGCACTCTGGAGATCTAATAGCTGTCTTGGCTATCACGCACTTTGAGAACAGCGTTAACAATTCGATCCCAGCAGAAGCCGATAACTTCTACCAAAAGTTTACATCATCTAATCCACAGAAAAAGCCCAGAGACTTTGACCCAACCATGATGTCTGCGACAATTCACTCTGACCCTGTAGACGGAATGTTCTTCCAGTGTGTTGGAGAAACTCTGTGGACAGCCTATTACGGAGAGGTAGAAGAGTCTTGGACTATCAGGCCTGGTGACATGGTTTACATTCCTAGTGGGGTCGTTCATAGTGTTAAAAGTTTAATGCCCAGATGTTCCATATCTATAGGTTTTAACGACTGACAATGATATAATTATAACATATGTCCATATTCTCAGAGTTTCAGGCCTACAAAGAGTCGGTTGGGTGCTTTGACTGTTTAGTTAAGTACCCCCATTACATCCTTGAGTTTGATCACAGGCCAGAGTTTAAAAAAATAGACATTGTCTACAGGGTATTGAAGAAGTTTGGACAGGAAGCAGCTTGGAATGAAGCAAAGAAGTGTGACGTTGTTTGTTCTAATTGTCACAAAGAAAGAACTTACGAGAGAGATATGAGACTAAAAAAATGATTATTGTAGACAAAGACTTTGGGGACAAAGAGCTAAAAGATGAGCTTTCAGACGCAATCCTTGGTTGGGATCCTAAGTTTCAGTGGGTCTTTGCCCCTGCTAGCAACATGTCAGACATGAATGGCCATAATGCAATGCTAGACGATATGGTTTATGAGCATCTCATGTTCGTTTCTCTCGTAGGTCCAGGACATCCTTACAGGAAAAAGATTGTAGAACTATTTAATTCTTTCATAATAAAGCATAAGCTTAAGTACACAGAGATAGCAAGAATAAAGATTAACATTGTACCAATGGCTGGTAAAGACAGTATTGGAAAATATCAGATGCCCCATGTCGATTTAAATGAAAAGCATAAGGTTTTCCTATACTATATAAATGACTCTGATGGTGATACTTACTTGTTTAATGAGACTCTTGGAGATACCCCTCCAGAAAAGTTTACCCTTGATCAGAAGATTAGTCCTGAAGCTGGCAAGGGTGTAGTCTTTGATGGTAACATTTTCCATGCTCCTAGTGCGCCAACCGAGTCAGCGTTTAGAGCAGTTATTAATCTTGACTTTGTCTAAAGATTTCTGTCAAACTCTTTGATCGTGTAAAGTCTTTTCCCAATCCTGCAAACAGTGACTTGTCATCTTCATGGTCCTCGTTGGCCATCAATGATCCGTCGGGCATACGGTGATATCCCTCTGGGGCATTATCTTCGTCTCCGCTGTATGACTTCGTTGCAGGTACACAGTTTGGGACTTGCTTACCGTTTGCTCCTGGCTTCATACCTCGTTGGACGTATCCATCCCAGCATGGGGACTGCTTATCTAAGTTTTCTGACATGTATATATTATATCATGACTCGTTAAGAGTTTTGGTGTATATTTTTAAGGCTTCTGGAGTACCCAAGTCATGCATCCGATCTACAAAGACTGGGGATATGCTTAACCCATCATTGAGGGCATACTGATATACGGGGGCAACGTAGTATTCCCCGTGGTAGCTGTCTCTAGCTGCAAACATTCTCTTTGCGTACCTTACGAAGTCACTACCTCTCTTCCAGTAATGGACTCCTGCTAGGGCATTATGACTAATCTCTTGTTTTTCTACAACTTTTACGATCCTATCCCCCACCACATCAGCATATGACCATCGGGTTCCAGAGGATTTAAAAAGAAGTAATGCCCCATCGGTAGTGATGTCTTTTAATATTGAGGAGTCCCATTCAACTATCTGGTCAGCATTAAGGATTACTAGTGGCACGTCGCTGTCTATTAGATCTTCTGCTAACATGGCACTCGTGGCTGGCCCAGATGTCGTTGATTCTACCTCGATGATCGTAGTGGGCATTCCCCAGTCAACTAAGGATAATCTAAAACCTTTTCTGGAGACAAGAATCAGCTCCCCTTTTAGACCTAGGCTTTCTAGGGCCAGCTGATACATTGGCTTGCCATCGATTATGATTAAGGGCTTTGGAAGATTGTATTCACTATCAAAGAATCTAGATCCTTCTCCAGACATCAGTAATAGGATGTTCACTAATGACCTATCTCTGTAAGAATCTCCCCTGCCCTAGTCAGAAATTGATCTACATGAGAAGTATTTTCGTAATGAATAGGACACATAGAAAGAAACAAGGATGCTTCATACAGCCTAAGAAGATCATAGCAGATTTCTTTTTCTTCTAAGAAAGAAATAAAAATATCCTTAAGCTCTTCATCTATTGCAATATCCTTCCCATGAACTATAAAGTCGTAACCACCAAGAATACTTTGGCTTAGCTTTGCTAGATCGTAGTATTCGTCTAAGTGCATGCTCTCGACGCCTCTGGGGTCGATGAAGGTTGCGTCTTCAAGAATATTGGAGAAGCATAGGTCTCCGTGAGATAAGACAGTTCGGAAGGTTTTTCTTTCCTTCATGAATAAGCTTTCAAAAGCTTTTCTTATTCTTGCTACGTAGTCCTCGGTGAGGGTGTCATACTTCCCAGATGATAATATAGATAGTTCCTCTGACCTTGCCTTAGCTTTATTTACGATTAGGTCATGAGATTTAGAAAATAGCATTGGGAGCTCTATCTCTGTATAAGTCTGTGACTTGAACTCATCTATTCTTGGGAAAAGGCCTTGCACCATGTTATACGTCAGAGTGTCGTGGGCATAATGATGTCCAAAGTCGTTGCCTGGAATTAGGTTCATGATGTAACTACAGGAATCAAGACCTTCTTTAAAGTCTCTTCCTACTGCAAAGAAGATATGGTAGGTCTCTGGGATCTCTTGGTAGTAAGCATACTCAGATTTGAGCTTATCTACGTTGGTGGATGTTTTTGTTACTATAAAATCTTCTACCGAGATTTTTGTGAAGCTTCTAGTTATATATTCCATAAGACAAGTATACACCACAAGAGTCCACGAACTAACATTCTAGTGACTTTCTTAAAAAAAGATTATTTTCTATTTTGTCTACAATTTCGCTACCGTGTCTTAGACTAGAAGGAATAGCTAGATAGTTCATCCCCATTGCGTAGGCCAAGGTGGAGTAGTGAGGGTGATAGTCAACCATTGGGGACCCATTATCTGAAGTTGCCAATGGGGTAGCTATCTCTAAGACTAAACCTCCCCTTTTCATGAACAAGGCATTCCACAAGCCTGCGCCTGTTACTCCTGCTATCACTTTTGCCGAGGCAAAGAACCTAACCTGATCCTCATAGGACTCAAACTCCTCTGCATAAACAATGACAAACCCCAAGGACTTAAAATATTCTTCTAGCAGCTTCTCATTGTAAAGCCTTACATCGTCAAGGATGAAAGAGTTATCTTCGTGTGGACTATTCTTGACACTCACATCTCTTGGTGTGGTCTTTGACCTGCTGACATAGATTTTCTCTGTGGGGTCTGCATGGTCAGTTACGAATGTAGATCTAAAAAGTTCTGAGGTTAACCTGAGTCCAAAGAACTTCTGCAAGAAACCTTTGACATCCCCATGAGGTGACCTGGAGGGGCTAGATATTACGAAGTTGTCTATTGATACCCTGGTCTTCTCGCTTGCTGTAATGTAACTAACTCTATGACCTTGCAATACTAAGGCTTTTTCGAGAGAATCAAATAGTGAGTTATTCCTTAGCAATCCTTCTCTTAGATTATGAAACTTAGCCTTTTCTATTCCGTTATCAACGAAAACAATCTCTGAACTGGGGAACCAGGAGGCCATTCTGAGTAAATCCGAAAGGGTGTCTTCTATTATGTGGCTCACGGATGGTGCTATTACCGAAACTATCTTTACGTCTTGCCCCAAGAACGTATAGTCGTATGGCTCAAAAGAATCTTTCTTTACGTCACTGATAATCACTCCCTCAGTAGAGGATAAGTAAAAGAGCTTATTCATGTTAAAGGTTAGCTCTTTTTTCATGATATTCGGGGATACGTGATCTGGCCTAGGATCATTGTACTTTGGCTCATGATAAGGGGTTTGCCTGTGAAGTGTCATTACTCAATCTTTCTTAAGTTTTAGACTTACGTCTACCTCTTAGTCTAGCAGATTATAGGATAGAAATGTCCCCATACAGCAACCATGGCGTAACCCGATATAAAAATGGTAACTAGTCATCCTAAAGTGGCTAATCCTTGCCCTGTATGAGGACTATTCTATTATAGCATAAGAAAAGACGGACCACAATAGTGATCCGTCAATCTTAATCTTTAACTGTTTACTTGGTAGGGACAGCTTTTTTTGATTTTGCTGCTGCTGCTAGCGCCTTCGCTGCTAAGGCTTCTTTTCTTGCGAGTGCTTCAGATGCTTTCTTGGCTGCAGTGGCAGCTTTTGCTTCTGCTGCTAGCCTCTTGCTTACCTCCATGGCCACGCCCTCAGCGATGCGACCAAACGCAGGGTCCTTGGTATTTAGGTAACGAATTAGTGTTGGAATTGCTGCTGCCCACACACCGTTAGCCACTAGTAGCCACTCCCCTGTGCCAAAGGCGATTGGGGACGTTACTCCAACGTTTGCCATTGTAGTTGTTGTCAATGCTAGGAAAACTCCTAACAGGTTACGAAGATATGATTCAATCATAGCTTTATTCATTTGTTGTCTCCTTGTTTTTTATTTGAGTCTTCTTCCGTTGGAAGAAAATTTTGTAGCTCATTATAGGACTCGAGGATTTTAGCTTTGTCATTTGCTTTCATGGCTTTGACTAATCCCTGAATAGCCTGCTGGACATTCTCGATGTAAGTAAATGACCAGTCACGTGAATCTGATAAAAACTTTACGAAACCATCTGTTTTTTCAAGCTTTGCTTGGGCTTCTCGGTCGTTAGCCTTGCCTAGCTCATCCATCAAAAGAAAGCTTCTAGACATCTCTGCCTTGATCTCTTCCCTGGATTTATTAAGCTTAAGCTTTATGACAACGAATGCGGATGTCAACGAGGCCACTAAAGTTATGGCCGTGGTCTGTAAGATGATATCTATCATGATATACCTTCGTCAATAGCAGACAACAACGAGTGCTTGTCTATCTGATCTTCAAGGTTATTTACTATCAAAAGAATTCGCTCTCTTTCTGTCTTGGCTCCATGGTTCAGTAACGAGGTCACAACCTCTACCTGGGCTTCACTTAACTCTTTGCTCATAGCTCCTCCTTCCCACCTTCTCTGATAAGCAGCACAATAGCACCGTTATCCTCTAGGGCTTTCTTAACCCTAGACATATACTCTATGGCAGATCTCTTTAGGTCTGAGGGTAGCTTCATAAAAACTTTCTCTTCTGCTGCTATTGTCAAGAAGTGCTCGTTGTCCATCACCTTAAGGGAAAAACCCCTAGGGCAGTGGCTGTCTAGAGATCTGAATGCTCTCTTCATTTCGGAAGTATACATCCTATGTCCCATCCATCGTCAGCTTTTTCCAGACCTGCGCCCAAGCTTTTTTATTACGATGCCTGCCGAACTCTCTAGATATTTTACCTTTCTCAAGGTAGATACCTCCCCAGACTCCATACTCCTTGTTTGATATTCCATTAGCAAAGCACTCACGCCTTACTGGACAAGCAGCACAGACGTTCTCTATTGCTGGACGTAGCTGTTCATTCTCTTCGTACTTATCAAAGAATAAGTTAACATCATAAGCTTCGCAAGCTGCGCTGTCTTTCCATGCGTTCTTATCTGCCATTAGCCCACAAGCTTATCTGGGATCTTCCATCCGTTCTCCATAAGCTTGAACCTATTCTGAAGGTACCACCTATTTTTCACGAACACTCCGCTAGGAGACTTCCATGCAGTTGCTGCAGGAACCCTCTTTACTACGTCCCAACCGTCCCAGGCGAGGCTCCTGTTGCTCTTTACTATGTTATCCATTTGCTTCAGTGATGAAATTATCATCTTAGTCACCTATTACTATTTGGTTATTTTTTTATATATTCTGAACATATCCGTTCAGAGTTCTTTAATACTGACGATATACTAAATTATCCATGTCTTTTCTATTGCATAGCTCTATAATCTCTGGAAGAGGCTCTTTAGGCATAGCAAAATAAATCATGTACTCGATTTCAGGCAGGTGGTCTTTAATCCATCTAGGAGGAACCTTGATTAGCTTAGACTTTACTCCGTGAGATCTCAAGGTGTCTTCGGATATGTTTAGGAAGCCTCTCGCCATGTCGCTGATTTTCATTGGCCCTGCAGTAAACACCAAGAACTCTTTGTCTTCTGTTTTGCTTAAAGCGTTAAGGGCTGTTCCCATAGCTCGCAGAAAGATTTCATAGCTGTCAAAAGCCTTGTTTCCCTGGATCGCTATCTTCACCGTTGTACCTCTCTGTCAGCTTGTCAACAACAAACATTATCTTATCTAATTGTACCTTATCTAACACCATAGTGTCAATAGGCTTAGCTGTATTCTGGTCCATATCTCCGTTGACTACATCTGCTGTATATAGAATATGCCTATCTATCCAGTAAGCTTTTGTCTCTACGATCAGGATTCTGATGGCCTGGCTGTCGTGGAAATCGGTTGCCTGTGTCTTTAGCAAAGGGGCCTCTTCGTCAGACATCCACTTTGAGCTATACCCTGCGTCAACAAGTGTCTGATGCTTGTGGCTTTGATAAGTTTTAATCTTAAGCGGATATACTTGTGAGTCCCAGATGGCCCTGCTTATAACCTTGTAGGACAGGAAGATAGCTAGGCTTGCGCTGATTGAACCCATTAAAAAATCCATAATATTTATCCTCCATAACTATTATACATTATTTTACAGACCATTTTCCAGAACACGTTTAATGTGGTTTAGAGCTGTGCGTAGTCTATCGGGCAATGCGGAGATCATCGCTTCGTCGTAAGCCGAGGAGGTCAGGCTCACAGCAGGGTTTGTTAAAGCTATATCCATATCTATAAAGCCCTTAAGCCATAGGGTGTCAATCTCCTGCAGGAATAGTTCATCTAACGTACTTTTAAAATCAGGGAAGAGCTCGTGCATCTTCTCAGTGAACTGATAAAGGAACTCCCCGCTCTCGTCAACGCCTACCACTTCTACTGCTCCGTTTAAGATCATTAGGTCTATGTCGTTCATAGCTTCTTCTCCCACTTAGTTTTCACCCTGGAGACGATTCTCTACGAGCCTGGATCTCTCGTCTAAAAACTCAAATCCGAACTTAATCATTTTTTCATAGCCTGTGGGGCTAGACATTATCTTTTCATAGTGGTGGACGCAGAAGGTTAGGTCCCCTGATACCCCCGTAACTTGTATATAAGCTTGGGCTGAGCAATCAGAGTCGCAGCGGTCATTGGCAGTTAGCGTGTATGTTTCTGGGGTCTCTGTAGTTATCATACTACTATTGTACCTTAGGTTAATCGCATTTGCAAGCTATTACAAGACTCTTATGTCTGAGTAATCCTCTTTGATAGAGTTAATTGCCGTGGACCTAAAGTCTAGGATGTCTGGTTCGTATCCTGCAACGTCTGTATAGGTTAGTCCGTTGGATTGCATTCTATAATGTATTTTTCTATAATGAAAGTTGCAAGACCTGTTGACGAGAGCTTTGTTACAATACAAGAAGACTAGAGCATCTTTGCCACAGGAGAAGCACTTTAAGTCTGGTCTTGGAATCTCTGGGGAATTTGCAAAGTCTTCCATAATCTTCTCTTCGTTGGATACAACTACAGAAAAGACTTCATTTCTTTCTTGTTCAGATATAGACAAGGCCTGATAGAAGTAGTGGAAGTCACATAGGTAGCTTTCTCCCTTGGTTCCATTCTTGTAGTAGTAACTGGGAGCTGAGCAATAACTACTTAGTGGAGAGTCCTGACCCATAAGGTCATACTTCTCTGGCAAGAACATCATGGGATCAAAGGATTGGCAAACAGGCCAATGTTCAATACTACTTATCTGTACTGTAGAATCCACTGCCATTGAATTTTACTCCTGGAGATGAAAATACTCTCATCATTAGTGACTTACATGATGTACAGAAAATTGGCTTCTCAGCCTCTAGCATAGATCTGGCTATGACTTTGCCGATGGAGCAGTCTGGGCAAAGATATTCGTAGGTTGCCAAGTAATTGTCTTTCTGTTAGGAAAGCTTAATCTTCTGGCCGATGCTAATAATATTAACATTCTTTATTCCGTTAAGCTTTTTAAGAGTAGCTACTGTTGTCTTGTTTGCTTTTGCAATTTTAGACAGAGAGTCTCCACTCTTAACAGTATACACCTTATTGGCTACTTTTGCAACCTTTGGCTTTGCAACTTTCGGAACTAGAACAACCTTGACCGTCTTGACTGCTGCTCTCTCTGGAGAGGTTGAGGAGGAGGTTCTCTTGGCTGGCTCGTGGACAGCTACTGGGGCCACTGGATCAGTTTCTGGAGTTGACTTATTGGCATAATTCTTAGCCTCTTCAGCAGCGTTCAGGGCCTTAATAAAGCCAACTGGCTCAACGAAGCCTTTACCATCAGAGGACCATCCGTGCTTCTTTCCCTTCCATATTTCAAAGTGTAAGTGCTTTCCTGTACTCATCCCCGATGTTCCCATTTTCCCTAGGACATCTCCAGCCGAGATTAGTTGCCCAACCTTTACCTGAAAAGAGTTGGGTTCAAGGTGTGCATACAGAGATGTATAATATTCTCCGTCTAAGTAATGCCTCAGGACTACGTAATAGCCGAAGCCTCCGCCAGCTGCGTTGGATTGACGTGCCTTGACTACACGGCCATTGGCGAAAGCCTCTACGTAGGTTGTGCCCCTCTTGAGGCTTATGATGTCCGTACCGTTATGGTGCTTCTTAGTCTTATGAATTGGGTGGATTCTCCAACCCATCTTACTTGAAATCTTCCAGTCTTTGCCGTATACGCCATCGATAGGCTGTTGATAAGTGTTAATAATGTCTCCTTGTTTATATACTAATTGTAGCACACTGGGGGCCCTACTCTTCCCCAGTTGACTCCTGGATCTCCTTTTGGCTGTGAAACCAGTGAGGCATTGAATATCTGGTACCATTTTGTGTGGCCATAACCTCATGTACGTACAGATAGTTTGATGGAAAGAAGACTATGTCTCCTACTACTGGCTTAATGACTACGTTTGACTGCCTGAATTCTATTTCTCCACCGTCGTAATCATCGTTTAAGTAGCTAACAGTTGAGATTAGACGGCTGCTGACACCAAGGTCTTGATGAGCTGGGAGGTGTCCACCGTCTTCATCATATCTGAGAATGCCGTCAAGCTGCTCCTCCCCTTTTACGGAAGCCCTTGCCCAGGGATATAAGGTAAAGTAGTGTTCTAAAGCAGTGTCTAGTGATCCGTAGAGTGAATCTGCGATCTCTATTAACTCTTTCCTATAGTAATCATTATCAGAAATATCCCTGTGCCTATATACATAAAACTTATGGTTGAATGGTTTTGGCATGTGATCATCCCACCAAGGTTCCCAGTCTTTTATCCTCGTGTAACTGTCTCCGTGCTCTCCAGCTACGAATCTTTCTGCAAGGCTATTAGCTAGGACTATAACCTTCCCTGCATTTGGAATCATCTTATGATATAAGACTAAGCCTAAGTCTAAGACTTCGAATTCTATGTTGCTCATTACCTTATCACCTTCTGGCCATAGGCCTTTTCCCATTCAATTATATCATGCTCGTCATTAAGTAGAGGCTGACCTTTTACGTTTAGGCTAGTGTTTAGAAGCATGGGGACACCTGTTCTCCTATAGAACTCTTTTATGAGGTCATAGAGACCTGGGTTTTGTTTACGGTTAATTGTTTGTACTCTGGACGTACCGTCATGGTGGACCACAGAGGGGACCCGAGAAGGCTGCAAGCACTTCACCGTGTACTGCATATAAGGAGACGTGGCTGGCAGATCAAACCACTCACTGGCATGCTCTTCTAGAACTACTGGGGCGAAGGGCCTAAATCTATCACGCTTCTTTATCTTATTGACCTTATCCTTTATATTAGGGTCTCTGGGGTCTGCCAGAATGCTTCTGTTTCCTAGGGCTCTTGGTCCGAACTCTGCTCTTCCATTAGCAACGGGGGCAACGCCCGTTGCAAGTATTGCTGCGAGGGCTGCTTTGACTGGGTACTTGCCCTTTAAGTTTGTTCCTAGGTACGGAGTCTTCCAGTCTAGGTGTTGTCCATACGCTGCTGCCGCTGCTCCTAAAGAGCTTCCTGCGTCACCAGGATTGGGCATGATCCAAACATTTGAGAAGATATCCCATAGCAGAGTGTTTGCTGAGGCGTTTAGGGCGCAACCTCCCATAAAGACCAAGTTACTTTTTCCAGTTTTCTTTAGAGCAAAAACCATAAACTCTCTCAGCCTGTCCTCGTAAACTTTCTGGACAGCTGCTGCTATGTTGAACTTGTCAGAGTCTGAGAAGACAGTCCCCCAGTCGTAGATACCCTTGTGAAAGCTGTATTTCTGTTTAAAGGCTTTGGGAAAATACTCTGAGACTTTGTCGTAATAGGTATTAGGATTCCCATAGGCTGCCATTCCCATCAAGATGTACTCTTCCTCATTTGGCTTTAGACCAATCAGCTCTGTAAAGGCAGAGTAGAATAAGCCGAAGCTGAAAGGATAATTTTTACCGTAAACCTTTTTTATCTCTTCTCCCTCTCCTACCCAGATAGTTGAGGTGTTGAACTCTCCTATGGAGTCGAGAACCACGATGGCTGCGTCATCAAACTTACTTGTGTAGTATCCTGCTGCTGCGTGGGAGTAATGATGTTTAAAGGTTTTTACTGGCAAGTCTCTAAGATCTGGGTGAAGAGAAAAATGAGGCTGAGCTCCTCCGTGGCCACCATGTAAAAGTATCCTAAGATTCTTCAGACTTGGTTTTTCATAGTATGCAATGAGTTCTGGCTTGCCGTATCTCAAAGCATCATCAATTAGCTCCTTGTTAGTAAACCAATCATTCTTTTGCTTGCTATACCTCTCTGCATGCCCTGCAAAAAGAATTTCTCCATCCTGAATTAGGCTGATGGAAGCGTCGTGGGTGGTCTCGTTTACTCCTAGGATAATCACTCTAGTATAGGTACTTTCTGTTCTTCAAGGCTTTTCTGTTTTTAAACTTCCAGATCCTGAATCTTATATTCTTTAGGATGCTCTTCATAATTATTGATCTTCCTTCTGGTTTCTGTATATATTATAGAAAAAGTTTTTGTAAAAGTCGTGCTCTGCTATGCCAGGGTGGCCATCGTCTAATGCGAATTCAATGTGATTCTCAATCCAGTCACCGACTTTTTTGTATTCATCATCAAACTCAAACATGTACTTGTGCTTTTGTTTTACGATTTCAAACTTGTAGAATCCTTGCATGGAAAGTCTTGCATCTGTATCTAAAATCTTTTCCTCGCCAGAATACCCCTCATTGGCCCTGTCGTCCCAAGAGCAAGAAATTACTCTTCCTCCGTGACTAGTGACTCTATCGTACATTATCTGGTGAAGGTTCCTAACTAGATTCTGTGTCAGTTCAGGAGCAGAGCCATACCCTACTTCTCTTTCTGAATCTGGGAACATTACAAAAATACAATCTGGGACTCCGTATTTTTCTATGTACTTAAGTATTTGAACTATTATAAAAATAGAAGAAGATCCCGATTGAGCAACATTAAAATACCCTGACAGGTCCTCTTCTTGTGATATCTGTTCGTGTAAAGATTTTGTCCAAGTGTATTCAAGAGGAATACCCTCGCCGACAGTGACTGAGCAGCCAGCGAACAAGAGATGTTTTCCTTTATGCTCTGACACAAACTCTTCTGATCGAAGCCCATTGCTATTTATAGAATAGATGTCTTTTTCTATTTCTATTCCGTATTTTTTGCAATACTCATTAGTTATATATATTGAAAGTGGGTTCATCCTGTTAGCACCAATTTCGTATGGGTGATGCTCGTGCATTGCCATTCTTGATGATTTTATAATTGCATCAATCTCTGAACTGTCAAAGTCTTTGGCATTAAATGCTTTTGAATCTCTATAGTATTTATCCATTCTTGCAGGGGTGTTCATATTATCTTTAAACATGGCTCTACAACTTTGCTAGGTGGTGCTCTCCAGCAAGCCAAGGCTCGGTGGATGCAAGAGGGTGAAAATCTGGATCAGCATGCTTTGGTAATGAGGTGTGCATGTATAGGCAAGTGTATCTGTCTCCTCCTGTAACAGGAGTTATTCCGTGTACGTGCTCTGTGCCTGCGCTAGGAAAGAATACCGCTGAATACTTCTTTGGCTTGTACTCAAGGCCTTGGTTAGGGAAGTATATAACTCCTCCGTCGTACTGAGCTGGATCTGTCAAATATATTATGGTTGACCACTCTATGAATGTCTCTGGATCTTGAGCATCCGTGTGCAGGCCACCCTTTGCTCCGTTGTTCCACTTAGAGCCGAAGCCCTTGAATACGTAGATAGGGTTTACGAATCCATTCTGGTCTCTATGCACCTCATTGGACTTGTGGCCATACTTAATTAGCATCTCCATGATACGATCATTGTATGGAAAGTTTGTTCCCCCAAACCTATCTGCATAGTACTCTGGGTAGGGCTTAGTCTGAGACGGATTGTTCTGCTCGTCTATCATTACCAAAGCGTCTTCTTCAGTAATAAAATTATCTATGATGTGTATGTGGTTTGGCATGGTCACCTCTCTTTTATAATTATACCACGGATCAGAAGATTGACTTGACGTGATCAACGTATCTTTCTCCACCAACGTCTACTATCTCCATTGTGTTAGGATCATACAGCACGTCATCAATTTGATACACTAATCTCTTAAGTTCCTTTGGGTCTAGGTTATGATAAGAAAAGAAGGCCGTGACTGGATCTAAGTCTTCCTCAGGATTTTTGACATAGTCTACGAACTGATTGTAGTGGTGTTCTATAGAGAAGGGGCAGTATAGATTCTCCAGAGTTCTAACTCCTAGGTCTACATAAAAATCTGAAGGACATGAGAAGATTGTTCCCTGGTTCTTAATAACCTCAACAGACAAGAACTCCTCTTCACCAAGGTACTTTAGCGACGTAGGAAACTCTAGCTTATGAAATAGCTTACCCTTAGAGAAGATAAGGTTTCTATCTATATAGTTTGAGACAGAGAAGCTATCAGAATGTGACGAGGTATTCTTAAGAAAGTACTTCCCCTCTATAGATACTGAGGCCTTACCTGAGCCTGACACTACTATGTCATCTCTACCGTTGATAAACTGCTTTAAGGTTACGTCCCAATCTACTGGAAGCATTACGTCATCAGAGATAAACAGAATGTACTCATTCATATTTAGCTGTGAATGTTTCTTCTTGTAGGTTATAGGGCTATACATGTGATCCCAGAACACATGCTCATAGCTCATGAGATCATAGTCCTCGAACTTTGCTTTTCTGTTTAGCTGATGTTGGTCATATACCGTGACTGCTAGCACTGAAGTGTTAGAGGTGTTCTTATATAAAGTTTCTACTACGTCTAAAAGGTTTGAGCTTTTGTAGCTATAGATAACTACACAGATTACGTCTTGCTCTCTCTTCACTTTCGGCTCCTAGGTTCCTTGGACCTAAAGATCTTTCTTCTCCATGCGAACCACTTGTAGTATCCATGAATCTTTATACGCCTTCTCTCGGCAGCGAAGTCTGCTTTCTCTATGTCTTCGTGATTGTCCTTGACATCCATTTCCCAGTTATCCCTCTTGAATGGCATAAATTGGAACAGGGGAGTTCCCTTTGGGATCACTCCACGGAAACCAAGCTTTAAGAAAAAAGCTGTAAAGACAGGTAGTCCCCAGATGTCGGACTCTACAATTCCTGACTGCACAGTAAATGGCAAGTCATACCTGTTCATCGGATGGGTGATCAGTACAGAGTAACCTGGTGGGGTCTCGTAATGCCAGTTCATCTTAAACCCGTAGTGTATTGGATGGTGTCCATAAGGAACTGGTAGCTCTAGAGTGGGTCTCTGGTCAATCAGCAACAGTTCTTTTGTCCAGCTGAGTATTGGTTGGCCGTTGTCTGCGATGTCTACTGTTAGATCATCCTCTAGGACGTAGAGATACCCTGCTGTCATAGCATCTAAGAATGGGGGGCATTGCTTTGTTGCAACGGCTGCGCCATCTGTGCCTATGTGGTTTACGGGGAAGAGTTGTTTTTCACTGTTTGATCTTTCAAACTTAGCCAAACTCTTGTACCACTCTGGGATATGCCATGAGGCAGGTTCGGGAGGTAGCAACAGCCCATCATCATTTTTCCTGCTAGGTGTAAAAGATATCTTTTTAAAGTCTTCCGACATACTACTTGTATTCTTTCTTAGACCTAAACTTATTCTTATATCCGTTCATGAACGTGCTCCTGAGGATATTTCTTTGAGTTGAGAACAGCTTCCTGGCTTCAGGTGCTGAGACTGTTTCCATCTTCCAGTCTTCTCTTTTTATTGGTAGTATCTGCACTAAAGGAGTTCCCTGCTTTATGACACCCTTGAAGTCTTTCTTTACCAGAAAAGATAGGTGTCCATCACTAACAAACTCATCAGTGTCAACCAAGGCAGAGAAGGCCCATAGAGGAGATTCGTCTGCGTGGTGAGGGTTCATAAAGAAAGCGCTATACCCCTTTTCAGTTCCAACTGCCCAGGTAGGCATAACCCTTAGCAGTTGCTTGTGGTACCCTGAAGGATCAATAGGATAGCTCTCGTACTGTTCTGGAGAGTGGAAAGAGAATAACTCATGCTCATACTTCTTTACGTTGAGAGGTACAGACCAGGAAAGCTTCTCTGGGTCAGTTGCGTCTAAGTATATGTCACAGGGCGCTCCCAAGATATACCCTGCTGTCATTGCATCGAAGATGGGCATGCAGCGCTTTACGGTTGAGGTTGCAAACCCCATGGGTATTGACTTTTCATCATCCTTGCTTCCTGGTTGGGACTTGTACCAATCTGGGACAAACCTTATACCTGGTTTAGGTGATGGTGCAAACTCTGCTGTTGCATCGTTGAATGGGTAAAATTTAATTATTGGCATAGAAGCTCCTGACCTTCTCTAATATTATATCATCTGCTACGAACTCCATGTCAAACATTGGGGAACCAATCTCTATGACTCCATAATCAGCGTCCTTCATGTGAGATCCTACCTTCTTAAAGTTAAATGGGACAAAATGGGGATTGGCTATAACGACTTCTTTATGTACTGGATGCCACATGTCTCTAGTTTCTTGAACATAGAAAGGCGTCTCCTCATCAAAGATTGGCTTGTAAGTAACCTCTACCTTGTAGTCAAGGAACCAAGGGGTGTAGAACTTGTAGGTCTTGCTCCATGCATCCTCAGGTACGGGGTAATCCTTTGCTGTCATATAGTATTGTCTTACCCACGGTCTATCTACATTGTAGAAGTTACCTGACTCACCCTTATCGATTACGTAGATGTCTGCAAATGTTCTGTACCTAAGGGTTACGATGTTTCCTACAAGACTCTTTAGCTCTGGTGGTGGGACTAGGACGGAGTTGTAGTTACTAAGTGGCTTGATTACTTCTTTAGCATACCTGCCTGTGGCAACTGTTTCAAAAGATACCCAGTTTTCTGGGGCTCGGACATCGGCATACAGAGTCTTAAAGTCTGGATCTGGACTTGTCACCCAGGCATCTTTGTCATAGTCTACTGTCTCTTGAAGAATTTTCTTTTCTTCCACGAAAAACCTTTCTATCTTTGAGCCCTCTGTCGGATTCGAACCGACGACTTCCACTTTACAAGAGTGGCACTCTGGCCAACTGAGTTAAGGGGGCTTGTGCCCCTTGATACGAGCGCCCAGGTAGGGACAACACCTGTAATAGCTATTAGGCCATTAAGACAACACTTTCGCACTGTCTGACAATTCTCTCAAGTCCTCATGCAGCGAATATCCTTGAGTGATAAAGGCATGATGACTACTTAATTATACAGTACTTTCAGGTAATCTGCATAGTTTTTGTAGAACGATTCTGAATCAATTCCAAAATTTGAGATCATCGATTCTTTCCAACCCTCGTTGGGTATTGCTTTTAAGAATTCCATAAACTTTTCGTATCCGTAATCAGCTATGAGTAGTTGTGTAGCTAACGAACCCATACCGTAATGATTTAGATTGTATCCATCGAATCTTCTATCTGGATCTTCTAGCTTTCTCATCACGGAAATAGCATCTTGAACATACACCTTGCCTGTGTACCCTGCAAACTTTTTAGCGAACTTGTAGTCTTTTGTGGCAAGGGTTGCTCCAAAGTAGGCAGCGGAACCTTCTATCAACCAAGAGGGTGCGTTTGCACCGCTAATGCCAATACTGTCCTGGACTAGGTGAAAGTACTCATGAATTCCTGTTTGATCATAGGACTTGTCTCTTACCTTATCATCAACGCATAGGTAGAATATTGGCTTTTCATCTAGACCCTTGGTTGCAAAAGCTACCGTGCACTGATTTGGGTAAGTGTCTAGCCACTGTTGAACAGTCTTCCCTGGAGACATTCTTCCCCCATACTGGGAAAGGATATCCTGTAACCATACTGCGTCTTTACGAGTAAAGTATGCAACGCTCACATCCTTCACCTGATAGGAAGCCCAAACAGACGTAGCAATCTTTAGTAGACTCTTCTCATGCTTAAGAACTTCTTTGCTTACATTGTTGGATACTAAGAAGTTGATACCCTCTAAGCTTCCTCCCGTGGTGGGCCCTGAAGCATACAGACTATTAAAAGCCAACAGCTGTTTGTCTGTAATTTCTTTTTCGCATACAATGGTATCTCTATCTAAGTCTAAATACTTATATTTCTTGTAGACACTTGACCTGACTTTGGGTGGCATGATATCTGTTCCAACATTCTTGGAATACTTGCTTGCCGATACCCCATTAGGGTAATACTTGTTTACCAAGGTGCAAGTGGCAGCAGCATCAGCTGGTGTGCATGCTACTAACGTTGCAGCTAAAACAATGGTAGAGCCTAGTACTGCAAGAACTTTACGACTTGACAACATGGGTCACCCCCTTCTTCCCATTCATTCATTTCTTCATCTGTCATGTAGGAGTCTCCGTCATGAGTGAAACAGAAGGGCTGTGATATCCAACCCTTTTCTTGTCCAATCTCTAGCCAGTCTCCTAGACTAATATCTTTATCCATATCTAGAGTATACCTTAAGAGATCAGATCTGTCAACTTGCCTGATCGTAAATCTTAGGAAGAGGGAAGTAGTGCTGCTCCCAGAACCTCTCTTCTGGCTTTATATACTTGGAGGATAGGTAGGCTTCCTGCTCCATGATCTTCAATGGAACCACATCGTAAGCTATGGTTATTCTCTCTCCATCCCATTCCCAGGGTGCTTGTGCGTGTTCGAAGCCAACCATTGAAAGGATGGCCCTGTTGTTCTGGTTTACGTTGATTACGTTTGTACCGTTAATATTGTAGTGTGTTTCTGAAGGCTCAGCATTTACAGAGTAGTACCCATGAAAAGCTGGTACTGTTATGTTTGGGTCAAGGTGGTCGTGCCAGTCCAACTTTCCACCCTTCTCTCTACTGTTAATATTAAACCAGGCTTGTGCCATCCACTGCTCTGAGTTGTAATCAATCTCATAGTACTTACACGCTTCTCTTGTCATGTCTGTAACTGCAGACAGCAGGTCATGCATGAAGGGGTAGTACATCTGAAAAGCATTGTACTCTCTAGACTTCTGAGTGGATACCGATTTTGTATATACAAAAATATCGTTATCTGGGTCTTGAGGGGTAACGCCAATCATCTCAGCATTAGCTATTCTTTCGTACTCAATCTTGAGTCTTTCGGCTGTGTAAGATAGATCGTTATCTAAGAATCTTTCGAAAAACTTCTGTGGCTTGACGTTCTTGTCAAAGCTCCAGGGGCTAAGGATTACATCTTTATCTTCTATCATTAAGTCTCTTCTCTAAAGCGTAGGAAAATCTTCCTAGACAATAAGTATACACTATCCAGGAAGAATCCTCAAGACTTACATACCGCTACTATCTCTTGGAGAGAAGGCGTTATCAATTTCTTCCAATGTCAGCTTGCCGTCGTTTATGAATCCTCTAGCTAGTCTTTCTATTACACTGGCTACGCCCAGGATTCCAGCCATGACTACTGACTCACCAACACCTACGCCGACGATTGCTCCAGCACCCAGGACTCCTAGTGCGGAGGCTATGAATACTGCTGTAATTCTTATGGCAATGTTCTTAAAAAGCTTTGCCTTATCTACTTGTCTGAATTCCATTATAACTCCTTGGGGTGGGGTTGGCTATATTCCTATTATACTAGAGTATATAAAAAGGGGCCTAGCCGAAGCCAGACCACTCATCTTAATCTATTTAGTTAGAAGTCCCAGTCGCTGTCTTCTGTCTGCTCGTTCTTTGCAATTACGTAAGAAGATCCAGATCCTGAGAAGAAATCATGGTTCTCTCCTGCGTTAGGTGCTAGAGCAGAAAGAATTGCTGCTGATACGTCACACACTTCTTTAGGAAAAAGTGCGTCAAAGCCCAGGTTCATCAGAGCCTTATTGGCATTATAATTCAAGAACTTCTTTACGTCCTCTGTAAGACCTACCTCATCATAAAGATCTGCAGTGTACTTCATCTCGTTCTCGTAAAGCTCCATAAGCATGCTGTAAGCGTAAGCCTTGATGTCTTCTTGAGCTGCAGCATCCAACTTGTTGTAAGCTACTTGGAACTTATACCCAATGTAGTAACCGTGAATAGCTTCATCACGAATGATTAGACGAATCAGGTCAGCGGTGTTGGTTAGCTTTGCTCTGCTTGATAGCCACATCGGCCAATAGAAACCAGAGTAGAACAAGAAGCTTTCTAATATCGTTGAAGCCACCTTGCGCTTTAGTGGATCCTCTCCATGGTAATATCCAAGAATGATCTCAGCCTTCTTTTGAAGGTATGGATTGTCCTCAGACCAACGGAACGCATCCTCAATCTGCTCAGAGGATGTTAAGGTTGAGAACACCGATGAGTAGCTCTTGGCGTGCACTGACTCCATGAAAGCAATGTTGGTGATAACTGCTTCTTCGTGCTGAGTGATAGCATCTGGAAGAATGCTCATTGACCCTACCGTGCCCTGGATAGTATCCAGCATAGTTAAACCAGTGAACACTCTCATAGTGAGAAGCTTTTCATTATCCCTAAGTGTTGACCAGGACTGAATGTCATTGGAAATGGGCACCTTCTCTGGCAGCCAAAAGTTGGAAGTCAGTCGATTCCATACGTCTAGGTCAATCGGGTCTTCAACTTTGTTCCAGTTAATGGGTCTTGTAATCATAGATTGGGGCTCCTTGTAGATGTAAAGTATACCATAGGATTCTTCATTATAGCTGGCAACTTACACAGCCTTCCATGTCAGTTCCCTCTAAGGCGTCCTGCCTAATTCTAATGTAATAAATGGTTTTGATACCCTTCTTCCATGCGTAAATCTGTGCTCGGTTGACATCTCTGGTGGTTGCACTGTCCTTGAAGAACAGGGTCAGAGATAGCCCTTGGTCAACGTGCTGGGTTGCAGCTGCGTAGACATCGATAACTTTCTCTGGACCAATTTCATAGGCATCCATAAAGTACTGTCGGTTGTCATCTGTCATGTGAGGAGCTGGGTAATAGACCCTACCCATCTTTCCTTCTTTACGAATCTCAACCTGAGCTGCGATAGGGTGGATAGAAGACGTTGAGTTATTTACATAACTGATAGATCCTGTAGGAGGAACCGCTTGTAGATTCTGGTTGTAGATACCGTGCTCCATTACGGAAGCCTTAAGCTCTTCCCAGTCTTTCTTTTTAGGAATCTTAATCTTGGCATCTTTAAATAACTTAGTAACCTTCTCTGTAGCTGGCTCCCACTTCTGAGTGGTGTACTTGTCAAAGAAAGATCCATCCGCATACTTGGAGTTCTTGAACCCCTCAAACGGTGACTTAGTCTCTATGGAAATCTGGTTAGATGCTTTTAAGGCATGGTACAGTACCGTCAAGAAGTAGATGTTAGTGAAGTCCAGGGACTCTTCATCTCCGTAATACATTTCCTCTTTTCCAAAGTAACCGTGCAGGTTCATTTGCCCAAGACCAATAGCCCTAGACTTACGATTACCTTCCGCAACAGACATCACAGAGTCTATGTAGGAGAGCTCTGAGACCGCTGTGAGGGACCTTACAGCCACTTCAATGGTCTTACCAAAGTCTGGAGATTCCATGGCCTTAGCTATGTTTAATGATCCTAAGTTACATGAGATATCTTTTCCAATGTCTTTGTAGCTCATGTCATTGTTATAAGTTGTAGGAGTGTTTACCTGTAGGATTTCAGAACAAAGGTTGGACATGTTGATCCTACCCTCGATGGGGTTGGATTCATTTACAGTGTCTTCGTATACGATGTAAGGATACCCAGATTCAAACTGAAGTTCCGCAATACGTTGGAATAGCTCTCGAGCTTTGATCTTAGTCTTCTTAATCCTAGAATCATCAACCATCTCTTGGTACTTCTCAGTGATAGAGATGTCCATCATTGGGACACCGTAAACACGCTCTACGTCATAAGGAGAGAACAAGTACATGTCTTCTCCGTTCTTGGCTAGCTCAAGGGTGATGTCAGGAATAACCACACCGATTGAGAGGGTCTTGATCCGAGTCTTCTCGTCTGCGTTCTCTTTCTTTGTGTCTAAGAACTTCATGATATCTGGGTGGTGAGCATTTAGGTAAACCGCACCAGCGCCCTGACGAGCACCAAGCTGGTTTGCATAAGAGAATGCATCCTCTAGCATCTTCATCACTGGGATAATTCCAGATGACTGGTTCTGGATTTTCTTGATTGGAGCTCCATACTCACGGACATTGGTGAGGTTAAGACCCACTCCACCACCACGCTTTGAAAGCTGGAGGGATGAAGTTACCGCACGAGCAATTGATTCCATGTTATCTTCTACCCTGAGTAGGAAGCAAGAAACGTACTCTCCACGCTGAGCCTTACCTGCGTTGAGGAAGGTTGGAGTCGCTGGTTGGAAGCGTCCCGAAAGAATCTCGTCTACTACACTCTTTGCTGTCTCGGTATTTCCTCTTCCGAGCATGAGACCATTCATTACGACTCGGTCTTCGAATCGCTCAAGGTAGCGTTCTCCGTCGAAAGTCTTTAGTGCATACTGGGTGTAAAACTTGTAGGCACCGACAAAGGTTGGAAACCTGAACTTGTGAGCATAGGCGTGTTTAAAGATGTCTTTTACGTCTTCTGCAGAGTAACTGGACAACAGTGGCTGGTCGTAGTAATCATTCTCAACTAAGTAGTCAAGCTTCTCTTCGAGGGAGTGAAAGAAGACTGTGTTAAGATTAACATGGTCCAAGAAGTATGCCTTAGCTGCTTCTTTGTCTTTTCCAAACTGGATCTTGCCGTTTGCATCATACATGTTTAGCATGGCGTTGAGTTCGTGGTAACTAATTTTATTCTCCATAGAGCATCTCCAACCTATCTTTGACCTTTTCTAAGTCATCTTGTGTACCGAATATTTCTACCTTGGCAATGAGCGGTACTCCTGTTTTGCTAGATATCATGTGCGCTGCTTTACAAAAGTCTTCTCCAAAGTTGGTATTGCCGAAGCCAACTACCCCCTGGAGATGTTCACGATTGTTTCTGTTATTTAAGAATCTTCGAACTTGTCTTGGGATTGCGTGTGTATCACTACCGCTACCATAAGTCGGTACAAACAATACATAAGGGCTATCCATAAGAAGGACCCCGTCACTGCTAGACTTAATAGGAATAGGAATAGAGCTTCCATTTAGCTTCTCCGCAAATCTCTTGGTGTTTCCTGAATAGTTTGAAAAATATACAATTTTAATAGACATATACAAGCCTTTGGTTATAACATATTGAATTGACTTAGGTATTCATCAATTTGTTTTTCGCTAGGTTTATAGTGTATCACATTATTAGTTTTTTCCCCAGCCGTGAGCTCGAGTGGCCTATCCTTAAAGGAATGAATCTCAACTTCTTGGTTAAGGTTCTTTGGTGTGTGAGCTATGGCACCATAGATTGCTCCGCAAACTGCGTCTGCAAGGTCTTTGGAGGATTTTCTAGGGTGGTCAACCTTGTTCCCCTTCATAATCTTAAGCTCTGTAAGCTCTTCGAACAAGAGATCAATAGCAGGCATAGCAAGTCTTTCCTCATAGATTAACATTGCCATGTCTTCGTAATGTTTCTTAGCGACTGAGACTGTCTCGGTTCTTATGCCTACCTGCTTTAGCTCGTTCTGAATATCAAATGACTGCCAACGGTCAAAGCTAACCATTCCTATGTCGAACCCTATCCTCCTAAGGTTTTGAATCCACTGCTTGACCTCGGATAGATCCACTGGACCCTCCACCTTAGGCTCCCAGTAAGCTACAGCATCGACAACTACTACAGGGGCGACCTGTTCGTAGTCTTTAATTACCTGAATATTTACCCACTTCTCTACGTGAGCTATAGCTACGGCACACTTGTCATGCCTTTGGGCGAGGTCGGCGTGAACAAAATACTTCTTGGTAGGGTCAGGGATAAAGGTGTCATCAAATCTTCTGAACTGGTCTAAGGGATTTCTGATTGTCATGGCGTCCTGGACCTTGTCACGCTGCTTGAAGAATGCGTCGGAAGCAAACGTAGGGACACAAGCAAACCTCTGCATGGCGTCGCCAAGATCTGTGTAAAAGGAAACCTTAAAGTCATCAATGCTTCGAGTAGGGTTTATCACCCAGGTTGGTCTCTTAAGTGCAAACATCCCTGGGAATTTATAACTTATGATTGTGTCTTCGTCCCAAGAAATTTCTAGAGAGTTTCCTGCAGCGTCGGCTGGCAGCTCTTCGTTCATGACAAACGTGTGGTGCTTGGTTATAACTTCTTTCTCAGCAATGACATCATCATACCTTTGAGAGATAAAGTCTCCTGGGTAACGGGGAAAGGACAGCAGGGCTACTTTTCCCAAGTCTGGAAATCTAGAATCAACTGAGGCACGGAAGGCTTTATATATGTTGTCTGCGGTCTTACCTTGGTCATTGCCAGTTCCTACCTCAGCAGCGAAGCCTGAGATCTCGTCCAGTACTGCAAGCAATAGGTTTAGTCCCTCGTGAGACTCACGCTCTGAGTGACCAGAGTAAACTGTTATGGAGTGATCAAACTCTATGCTATCCATCTTTGAATAGTACTTTCCTTGGAACCAAGGAGATCTTTCAATCTTAGATTTAAATCCCTTGAAGAAAACGTTCTTTGCCTGCTGAGCGTTGATAGCAATGTTAATAATGTCTATAGCGTCTCCAGCTGGCTTTCCGAAGTATCTTGCTGGGTCCTTTAGGCATAGAAGCTTGTACACAATGTATGCACAGGCTACAGTAGAGGTAAAGTCTTTTCCGCTACCCTTTCCAAGCTGTAAGATAACCTCATTCTTAGTATATTTTTTGTAGTACTGACTTCCCTCTTCGAATCCCATCAGGGAAACAAGATCTGCTTTCCTGTATATTTGACTCATAGCTTCTACGATGTCATACTGGCTAGGAGATAGGGGAGGCAACCCCAGGAAGTCTACTCCCTCTGCAAAGGTCTTTGCATCTACGGGTATCTCTGCAAAGGGTGTGTCCTCAAGGGCTTCTAAGAAATCATCAAACATTATTCATTCACAATCGTTATTGTCTCTCCTGGCTTTGTAGCATGAGATAGACGAGCCATGATCTTATCCCTGATCTCTGGATGCTGTGAAGCAACATCTTTTAATATCTGAATAAGAATCTGCTGGCGTTCTTCAATTTCAACCATCTCTTCTGCTAATTCTTTATTTTCTAGCAGTCCAGCTTTCTGAAGCATATCTATACGACGAGACTCTAGATCCATGACTAACTTGATACCTCCAGTTTTGGCCTGTAGGTTTCCCATCATGGTAGACTCGTCAATAACTTCGTAGGCTTTTTCTATAAGCTTAGAGTAATGGGTGTCTGCACCGACAAGAGCTTCCTTAGCTCTAGCACGGATAGCAGCGTTGTCTGAAGCCATTGCTCGCCACTCATTGATATACCCAACTACCTTTTGCCTAGGCATGGCCAAGTCTTTAGATATCTTGGTGGGATCGCTACCCTTTAAGTACTCCGTAACTACAGAGTTAACTTGATCCAGGTGTACTACTAAATCAGATTCCGTTGACACGCTTGGCTCTCTTTCCTCTTTGAGGCACTCTCTTAATTCTGTCTATCTTAAACGCTCTAAAAGCTGAGGCTTGGCCACGAATCATCTCAAAGGTGTCTATCCATTGAGCCCCAGTCTCTGTGTTGGTAGTTAGTCCACGAACCTTAAACTTTGTCCCATATTCGCCCTTAACCTTTACGAGGTCACCAGCAGTTATTAGAAAGCCGTTGAGCTCAAAGCTGGGTTTCGTTTCAAAGATACTGTGGTGAACTACGGTTGATAGCTTGCGTCTACCCATTATGATCTCTCCTTTGCGATCTTTAATAGTACCAGATATCCGATTAGGTCGTCGATCTCGTTGTCGCCAGGCCAGTCGTGACCGTTCTGAATCCTTGATAGCTTGTCGTCAATTCGAACCAAAAGTTGCTCAACGTTGTCTGACTTGGAGAAGATCCTGCTGGGGTGCAATGCTGAGTCACCGTAGGATCGATTCTTAGCCACTAGGAGTTCTTTTACCTGGTTAGCTACCCGTTCAATATCTTGTTCTGTTTGTAAGCTCATCTACGTGATTTCCTTAATCCGTGTTTTGCAAGATATACATATATGGTTTCAAGACTGGCTCCACACTCTTTTGCAATCTCTTGTGGTGTCTTTTTATCCATTACGTATCGCTTCGTTAGCCACACCTTGCTTGTATATAGTTTAGCCATTTTTGTCCTTGTTGTCAAGTCCCTAACTTATCCCAGTTATTGATAGCATAGTGTCCCACACCTACGGCATCGGCTACATCATTATCAGTAATGGTTTTATTATAGTGGATGTTTACTAGTCTGATTGTTCTTTGCTTCCTGAAATCTCTGTCATATGCCTTGTACCAGGAAGTAGACTTCTCTGGGAACTCTTTCATGATGGCAAGCTTTTCTTCTTGGCTAAGCTTCTTGTTTCCAAGATATGTTTGCCAAGCGATGGGATTGATTGACCCTGCCGTTGGAACTCCACTCTGGCCTGCAGCTCCTAGCATAGCTCCCTGCACTAAGGCTAAGTCAGCAGCTGTTTTTGGACTATTAATAAAGATCGTATGTTCTATAACTATTGCATCTATCTCAAATAGCTTAAAGAATGATCCTGACTTCTTTGCTGCGTCAACGAGTTTTTCGTATGCGTTGTTGCCTTCGAATTCAATCTTGCCTACGTGTGTCAGCTTTACATCATCGAAGATTGCAAAAGCAAGGCTATTTGTGCTAGCGTCAATTGAGCAGATTCTCCTTGGCTTAGGCCTAGTATTAATCTTCTTTTTTGACAGCTTGACTATCTTTTCCATTTGCCAACCCCTTCAGGTCTTTTATAGCGATGCCAAGATCTTTTGGATTTATGGTGCACCGTGCACAAACTGGGTCATCGTTATAGATAGAAAGATTGGCATTACAATTTTTGCACAACCTTGTTTTGCCAATCCTTCTATTGGTTCTAGTCTGCACATATCGTGCTGCTATTTTTTCTTTTGTGGCTGCCTCACGGCATTCTACCGAGCAATAAACTTGATAGGATATTACGGAGGCAAAGGTGTTATCACACCACTGACAGTGCTTGCTCTTCATTTATAGGCTCCAGGGATAATAGTTTGATGTCTCCCTTGCCAGCAAGATCGCAAGTAGCCTTTACAGGGCATGTCTTGCAAATCCTTGAGTTTGACCTGTAGTTCTTTTCAGGCAATGTCCTGTCTGTCCATGCCTTACGAACTGACCTTAACCAGTCAAACGTGCCATTAACCCACTTAATGTAATAATCGTTGAGGACTACTGGTAAAATCAGTAGCTCATGATTGTTTTTGTTTTCATAAATAAGGACTGCTTCTTCCTTACCTAAGATTTTCATGTAAATTAGAAGCTGTACTAGGTGACCAGTCTTAGGTCTTCCTGCTGCCTTACGATACTCGAATCCCTCATTAGGCATAGTCTTGATCTCACCCAATAGTTCTTTACCGTCTACGTTTAGAATAACGTCTCCAAACCCAAAGATGGGTGGATCGTTAGCTGTAATCCTAAACTCAGAGTCAACCAAAAAGTCTGGGACGTTGCCCATAGCTTCCTGTATTCTCTCGTGAGATTTTGTACCAGCTGTCATGTTAGCTCCACCGTAGGCATCGGCACTGTCGCTAAAAGTTGTACCGTCAAAAGCTATGTACCAGTATCTAGGACATTCTCCGTGGCCGTAAGCTACGGTAGATGGAGCAAAGGTTTTCTTCTGGGTGTGCTTGGACACACGCTTAATTGTATATCCAGTCTTAATCTTTTCACTTAGGGCATCAACGTCAACGAACGACCTCTTGTAGGCAGTTGCTTCCGAAGCCTTTATCATAATTTGATCTAGTAAGTTTTTAGCCATAACGTGTTTAGCGAATAATATACTTGAGTGCAGATACAAGATTGTTAATTGATTCTGCTGCTGTGAAGTAGATGTTCTTCTTCGCTCTATCTCCTTTATCTACGTTTACCATCCAGGTAGCCCTGAAGGACATTTTTGCTGCAATTGCTTGCAGCCTAACAATTTCTATTACCGCAACATTCATGGGAATGTCTGGTCTCAACACTAACTTTGATATGGTCACTAAGGCTTTTGTCAGCTCTTCGTCTTCCATGAAATCTGCGATCTCACTTAGCCCATTGAGCATATCAATTGTTGTAGTTTCTTTATCCATTAGTTAACTTTCATTATTGTATATCTGTATTAGTTTATCACACCTTGCTATCAATGGCAAGTAGTGCTCATCTCCTAGAGAGTTTTGCTCATCATCGACAAACGAATAATGACAAAATACCATGTCCAGGTATTGCCCCTCTAGAAAAGTAGTCTTGGGCCTCCAGTGAATTTGGTGGGTTCCTGCAAAAGTTAAGGCTTGGTTATTTTCTAAAGTAAACTCCGAGCCTTCTACTGAGATTGGCCATAGAACGTTACCGCCAATCTGAAGATCAAAGGTTAGCCTTTGCTCCTTAAACCCTGAATCTAAATGTGGCTGAAGTCTAGGAGATAGCTCGTGACTATACCTGGCAAAAGAAAGCTCTCTAAGCTCAAGGCCTCTTTTTGTAGTGGATTGGGCTACTGATGTAAGCTTGTCTACTACGCTCTGGGGCAACCAGCTATGGTATGCTCTGTGACCTATATGGTTTATTACCTGTGTCTTATCTACTGGTGTGTTATTTATGTGCTCATATACCGAATAGATCTCAGCATCGGACAAGACGTTAGATATAATTAGATTTTGCTGAATAGTCATAATAACTATTATACACTATCCAACGAACCGTGAGTGTTTGTGTCATAACCCAGGGCCGTGCCTAACTGATTATACAGTGACCATGCGCTTTGCATCTTGGGCTCATTGGAAAGAGCTTTGTGGTATGCTGCAATCCTACCCTGAAACTTTAAGGGGTCAAGAGGGAAATCTTGATTTAAGAATCTCCAATCTGTTAGGGGAGAGTAATCAAAAGTAAGGATTTTTACGAACTCCCCTTCTTTCCAGTTACGCTTTGGCCTGAAGTGAGGCTGATTTACTGCACTAAACATTATGGCATCTCCGACCTTTAGATCGTAGGACTTGCCATCAATATAAATCTCCCAATCAATGTTTCCGTCTAGCATGTAGTTAAACGTAACCAGTGTCTCAGTGTTGTCTATATGTGGAGGTAGGGAGGGAGCATATTTCCCATCTCCATGAACTGGGTTGTAGTCTATGTAACTGTAGTGGCATAGCTTAATTTCATCTTGGTGTAGGTGCTTGGCATACTTGTCCATGGTTAATTCGAGGTCCACTGGGGCTAAGAACTCTACCATCTCTCTGGACATGTGAGAAACTTTCTTTGGGTCATACCAGTTTTTACCACGGTATTCTTCTTGTCCACCTGGAACAAGGTAATGTTCTGGTTTTGCGTTAAGAAGGTTTTCTATGATAGCTTTGACCCTGTCTACCTGATCTTCAGAGAATGGCTTTTCCACGTAGATTGGCAAGGTTTCATTGAACTTACTCATATTTGTTAGGTAATCCCACATGCCAGGGGCAGTAAATTTATTCATACTATTAGTATACACCCTTAACTAGCTGGTCTAAGATCTCAAACTCAATAACTGCAAGCCTGACCTTCTGGTTTCCTTCTCCTAGCACAAGGATGAGAGCTGGGTCTTTGCCCTGTGTCATAGCGTCTGTTACAGCTTTGGCCCAGATGTCTTTGTTTACGGTTATGCCTTTAGGATACTCCTTAAAGTCAACAACGAAGTTTTCCCAGCTAGCATCACCCTTGACCATGTTTCGTCCTGAGTTCTTGTGCTGCTTAGCACCAATGCGCTTTGACTCTCCTCGTTCACTCATAATTTTTCCTGCTTTTCTTTTGAGCAAAAGACACAGAAGACAAGTGCCTCTCAGGGCACAGCCAGGTAGTTTCTTTTGTATCTACATAAAGCCTAAGGCTTTTGACTATTACCTTGCATGTATGGCATGGGAACTCACCAACGATGATCTCATACTTCCCGTTAGCCAAGGATCTTCCCCCTTAACTCTTCTTGGTACTCTGGGTTTTCTTTTACGTACTTGATAAAGGCATCTCTACCCTGAGCTTTTTCACCGTTAGGAAGCTTGTACCAAGCTCCTCCACGCTCTGTTAGCCCCATCATCTCTGCTGTGTCTACTAGGTCTCCAACGGTATCTATTCCTATAAGGTCTCCCTTAAAGTAGAAGTCGTACTCTGCGGTCTCTCCTGGAGCAGATGTCTTTGAGTGGGTTACTTCCCAGCGCACCTTTCGGCCAACCTTCTGCTCGATAAGCTTGTCTCCTACGGGAATCTTATGCTTGATAGCATTGTTATCAGAAGTTGAAGAGAATAGCTTTATGATTGTCGAGGACATGAACTGAGTAGTCTGACCACCAGATGGCTGCTGAGTAGCATACAGCCCACCAATGTTAGTCCTAGACTGAGAAATTGCCATGATCAGTGCTGGCTTTTCTCTGTTGTTCGCATAGTTGATCATTAACCAAGCATGCTTCAAGTCTTTAGATTCTGCACCTATCTGCTTTGTATTCTCCAGCTGCTTTAGCTCATCAGAATCTTTTTCAAAGTATACCGCTGGCAGAAGAGAACTAATACTATCAATGACAATCATATCGACTCCTGCATTTAGAAGACCGACTACTACATCGACCATGTCGTTAGTGCTTCTGGCCTCAGAGTATATTAACTGTGAGGTGTCTACTCCTAGAGCCATTGCCCACTCTTCATCGTAAGACATCTCGGCATCTACCCATGCGCAAAGCTTTCCATCCTTCTGTGCCATCGCTACTGTCTGAAGACATAAAGATGACTTGGCACTGGACTTGCTACCCCAGAGAAGAACCTGCCTTCCATAAGGCAGTCCGCCACCTAAGGCCTTATTCAGGCCCATACTAGGGGTAGCCTGGAATTCAGTTTTAATGCCAATACCTGACGCAACCTTCTTCCTAAGCTTCGGGTTGAGCATTGCTAGAGCTTCTTCAAACGTTGTCATCTAATACATCCTCCAAAATAATTGTTCCATCTTTGGTTTTTCCTAGAGAGAACCTATAAGCTGTTCCTTCTTTAATCTTCATGTATGCCTTTGGAAATGCCGTAGGAAATACAGTGACTGGGTGGAGGTCACGTGAAGCATCGGCAAGGGTGAGGGATCCCATTTTCTTGCCTGCTTTCGTAACCCTGGTGTTAAATGCTACAACGTACAACTCATCGTCCTTAAAGGGCAATGTCTTGTAGTTTAAGAACCTAATAATTGAGGCCTTAGAATCATTTATCTCAGCTGCTGGTATAGCTGTAACAATTCTGTTATCACTTGCTAACAACAGGTAAGTCTGTCCTGGCTCAATAGTGGTGTCCTCATCGTCAAAGATACCTACGCTTCCAGTTTTATCCAAAAGCTCTACCCTAGACCAACCCTTTCCACGCTTTATGCTCTTGACCATTCCCATTAAGACAAAAGATCCCTTTTCTTCGAAGTCACATACCTCGTCCATAAAGGCGTGGTAGTGCGAAGGCACAGGAATATTAAACTCTGGCAAGTTTAAGTACTCGTATAGATTCTCTTTAATCTCTTCGTCATTCCTAGGATTATCATCGAAGGTTGCTCCTCCAATAATCTTTAGAGATGATAGGGCTCTAGTGTTTACCCCGTTACCCTTTGAGGTTGTGAATTCCTGAAGTTCCTTGTACGATGAAAATGGCCTGGCTTCCATAAACTTTCCAGCAATGTTGTCGGATATATACTTTATAGCGGTTAGACCAAATCTTATTCCTTTGCCTTCAATTTTAAAGTCGGCATCAGAGTCGTTTATGTGAGGAAGCCTTACGGGAATATTCATACGCTTAGCCTCGATAAGATACTCAGTCCTGGCATCCTTATCTTTTTCATTCTTGAGCACTGAATACATGAACTCTAGAGGATAGACATACTTTAGCCATGCAGTCCAGTATGAGAGCGTCGAGTAAGCCACGGCGTGAGACTTATTGAAAGAGTATCCTGCGTGGGCCTCAAAGTCGCTCCAGAGGTCTCCTGCGACGTTTGGGGATACAAACTGAGATGCTCCCTTTACAAACTTATCCCTAAACTGGTCAAACTCTTTGGCATCCTTCTTTTTTCCAATGATCTTACGAACAGTGTCTGCTTCTGCCATTGTCATTCCTCCAAGGTGGACACACGCTTGCATGACCTGCTCCTGGTACAAGATACAACCATAAGTCTCTTCCGTGAACTCCTTGAACACTTTGTGGTGGTAGCTAATACTCTGCCTACCCTGCTTGCGAGCAATGTAATCTTTACCAATAGTATTTGCAGCGCCAGGGCGGACCAAGGCATTAGAAGCTGCTAGCTCTGAGAAGTTCTTCACCCCCATCTTAACTAGAAGATTTGTATATGGAGTTGCTTCACACTGGAAGACACCCTTTGTGTGACCATCGGACAGCATGGCGTATACATTTTTGTCATCCATATCTATATCATGGAGGTCAATCTTCTTACCAGTCCTACTAGCGACAATCTTAAGTGTATCCTGAATCACGGACAGAGTCTTGAGGCCTAGAGCGTCAATCTTAATTAGACCAATTCTCTCTGCCTCAGCCATGTCTACAGCGACTACAGGAATTCTTTCTTTAGTTCCTGGAGAGGTTCTTGTTTCTAGAGGGGCATATTTAAATATTGGCTCCTTAGAAGTTACAACACCAGCAGCGTGAATTCCTGTGCCTCGGATCCGACCACGGAGTTGGTTACCATATACCTCTACCTCTGGATACTTTTCACGAAACCACGCAGACTGCTTAGACATAGTAAAGTCTTCCCAGTCATCGACAAGTTTAAGAAGCTTGTTCACATCCATCAAGGGGATATTGAGGACACGTGAAATGTCTCTAATCATTCCCTTACCACGAAACTCGAGGAAGGTCGCAATAGATGCCACGTGGCGATACTGCCTAGTCAGGTAATCCTTAACTTCTTCTCTTCTGGTGTCCTGAATGTCAGTATCAATATCTGGGAAGTCATTACGGTCTGGGTTAATAAACCTAAAGAATAGGAGCCCATGAACTATAGGATCTATATCTGTAATCTCTAGAGCATAGCAAAGCAAAGAGCCAGCAGCAGAGCCTCGACCAGGCCCAACCATGATATCTTCTTTCTTAGCCCAAGCAATCATAGACCTTACGACTAGGAAGTAAGGACCAAACTTCTTGTCCTTAATAACTTTCAGCTCTACATCCAAACGGTCAAGGTACTCTTGGTTTGTATCTAGGCCTCTGATCTTTAGTCCTGCAATTGCTAGGTCATAAAGTTCTTTGTCTGGGTTCTGATACTGTACTGGCAAGAGGTCTTGGTGGTCTCTAATGTCGTAGTCTTCTACCTTTGCAACAATGTCTCTAGTTGCTTGGTACATGTCTTCTCGGTCAATACCCTGAGCCTTCATGGCTGTGTGCATCTCTTCGTCAGACAGTAGGTATATATCAAATCGCTTAAAGGTCATTGGGCGATCTGCGCCGTACAGGTAATCTAGACGGTCGTTTAGCTTCTCGTGCTTAGTTGACTTCTCATAAGTAACATCTTTAAGAGTCTTATTAGAGTAGGAATTTAGGATTAACTTTAGCTCCTGGACGTCTTTCTGCCCTGGATCTGAGTGGTGGCAATCAGGTGTGACTACTGGAGTGACTCCAAACTCATCTGCGAGTGCCAAAAGAGTCTTGTTGATCTCTGGTGGGTTGTGAGGCATTACCTCTATGTAGTAGTCATCTCCAAAAGTCTTCTTGCACCACTGGACATGCTCTTTTGCGTAGGCTAGCTCGTCGGCCTCGATAGCTTTTGCTAGGACACCAGAGAGACATCCAGAGGTTACGATCAGTCCTTCTTTGTACTGTTCCAGTATTACCCAGTCAATACGAGGCTTACGATAAAATCCTTCAGTCCAAGCAAGTTCGTTTAGCTTATTTAGGTTCTCTAAACCCTTGTCATTCTTTGCAATAATAATTAGGTGGTTGTAGTTCAGGTCTAGTGGATCATTCAAGTGCTTCTTGTCTTCGTGGAGAAGGCGATCCTTAGTAATGTATCCCTCGATTCCGAGGATGGGCTTGATGCCTGCTGCCTTTGCAGCACGATACATCTCACGGTGTCCAGAGAGACTTCCGTGGTCGGTAATGGCAATGGCTGGCATACCCAGCTCTACGGCTCTGTCGACATACTCTTGTGGAGTAGCAATACCGTCGAATAGTGAATAGTGCGTGTGTACGTGTAGTCCAGCGTAACTCATTGATTTCCTTCTATGTTTTGTATTATTAAGATTATGACACAGTTGTTTGTTATTGTCAAGGGGCTGAAGAGAGACAAAAATGGGGGCAGCGTGATTGCTACCCCCAAGAATGTTAGTTAATTACCAATCAATGTTGGCGGATGTGACTGATGGCTGATCAAAGCCTAGGTAGAAGGCTTCTTGTTCTGCATAAGGAACTTCCCGAACAACCTTCTCTAGGTCTGGAAGCTCAAGGTCAGGCCATGTGTACGGCTCTGAGTCTGGCTTTGTAGGAAGGAGCGTGTAGTTAGTCTCAGTTCCGACTCCGTTACGCTTTAGCTTCCACTCCAGGTTTGACACGCTACCAGTTTCTAGGGCGTACTCCCGAATCGTGTTAAAGGCTGATTGCTTCGAGACACCCTGAGACCATACGGCTACGTAAGGCTCTTCCATTCCATCGTCCATAAGAACGTTGCAGTAAAAGCGGAGCTTGTTTCTCCAACCAGCTTTAGGCTCTTTACGAGACATCTCACAAGCAAAGCAGCGACCTTCTGTTTCCTGGGTACAAGCAGCTTTTCGCTTGTAGTCTTTTGGATTGGTGTGCTCTGAAATAACTACTGACAGTCCCCTGTCATCGTTATAGTTTGCTGATTCTGTGTCAAGCTCTTCTACAAAACGGATCTTTGCTGCTTGACCGTCTGCTAGTTTTACCCAACGGATCTTCTGACCTGTTGATTCATACTTTGGCTTATCAAGTATTGCATTGATATCTTTTAGCCCTTTGATTACGCTCATGGTTTTCTCCTGTTAGTTTTTCAGTTGTTTTTATTGTAGCATGCCCTCTATAGATTTGTCAAACGCAATGTCTAACTTTTTAATCTCTTCGTCTGGCATGTCTCCAACGTCTTTATATTTTTTGTCTATCTTTATTACGGATACACGGCCCTTAAGCTTATCTTGAAGCTTAGTTACCATATTCCCCCCTGCCTCATCGTTATCTGCAATAACAAAAATATTATTGAAGTACTTTTGAAGAAGTCCTATTTGTATTGAGGATACGTTAGATCCTAGAGTAGCAACTGCTGGTAGGCCACACTGATCAAGCCTAATGACATCAAAGGATGACTCGACAACATACACACTGTTGGATGTTTTTATCCTATGAAGGTTGAACAATACTTTACTTTTTGGCAGACCTGGAGTGTTCTTAAATGACTTCCCCTCTACCGACCTACCCACAAACCCAATGCTAGTTCCGTCTGGTGCTGCGACTGGGACTGTCACCATGTCCTGCCTCTCAGAGAATCCAAGTCTAAACTTTCGCATAGACTCTTCTGTAATTTTTCTACCAGAAAAGTATTCCTTAGCTCGTGTGGACTCTAAAGCTTCTGAGGAGAGCCTTATGATCTGAAGGTCGTCGTAGGGAACATATAGGGGCTTTACGTATAGCTGCCTGTCAATCTCCATAGCGAGATTAATCTCAGTCTCTTTACTCTTAATAAATCTAGCAGACTCAAAATATGTTCTGGAGGATGTGTGCATGACTAGCTCTATCAAGTCTGCAACTTTGTGACATGAAAAACAAAAGAAGGTTCCCTTTGATTTATCGACTTCTCCAGCTGGGGTGCGATGGTTTGGATGGAATGGGCAAAAAAGGAGAAAGTCTACGTCGACTTCACCCTCTATAGTTAGGCCTGCTCCTGTGAGAACTCGTTTGATTTGCTCTTCGGAGTATAGATGACCTGTGTTGCGTTTACTGACTCTATCCATTCACTCTTTTTCTTTCCTGTGTATATTCCATATAGTGTTAGTTCGAAGTTGTAGTACTCTGTTTTTTCATTATACCCTATTGTGAAGTCTGGGTCAATATCTACTCTTTGTACATAGCCAGAAAGTCTCATCTCGCTTTTTAGTAAGTTTACGTATTCTATTTTTAATCTTATGAAAGAGGCATCGTCGTGAATTGTTCCCTCTAACGAGAACTTCTTTATCGGCTTGTGATGCAAGTAATCCATGCATCTATTATACTAGCTTTCTTGATAGTCTTTGTACTTATACCAACCTTTATCAAAATCAGCTTGAACTAAAAACTCGCCCATGAACCCATTACGGTTCTTTCTGAACACACATTCTATGACATCGGAGTTAGGTCCCCTACCCAGAGCAAGCACCCAGTCGGCATCGTAGGCGATTTGACGGCTCCAGGCAGTTTGACCTAGGGTTGGGACTGTGTCTAGCTTGGTGACGTCGTCAGGGGTCGCTGAGGATATAGCCAGGATTGGGATCTCCTCTGAAATAGCCATTAGCTTCAGCTCACGAGAAAGATTCTTCATTCTTACAGTCTCATTCTCAGATTTCTGGTTAGGAGACATTAGCTGAAGGTAGTCAACAATAATAAAATCTGGCTTGTACTGGTCAATCTTTCCACGAAGAACTGATGGGGTTACTTCTCCACCAGAGTCATTAGATATGATATGAAACTCAGGCTTGCCCTCAAGCTTGCTCTTGTGCCAATTCTTAAGATCTTCAATCTCAATTTCACCAGCAGATAGCTTACGATGAGACCAGAGCCCTTCACCCATAATTGTAAATACACGATTACGAACTTCTGTCTCGCTCATCTCTAGGCTTACTACCATAGGAGTCTTACCGAGCTTCCATGCCTGTACCGCAAAGTATAGGGACAACCAAGACTTGCCGATACCTGGATACGCAAGGAACACTCCTAGTTGCCCAGGGGTAATCCCTGCTGGGAGGTAATCGTCAAATCCTGGCAAGCCAGTTCTGATTCCCTGGATACCCAAGGCAGCCATCTTCTTTGCGTTTTCGTAATAGGCAACAGCATCTCCGAGGTCAGTAGCATCAATGTCTCGGACGGTGGATGCGTTTTTCTTTAACTCTGCAGTCTTTGAAATTAAAAGCTCTAAGGCTTCTGGAGACTTATCTGACTGAATGTCTGCTGCTGCATTACGGATAAGCTCTTTAAGGCTTGAGTTCATAAACTCAGACTGTAGCTCTTCTAGGTGATACTTTGTTGCTCCGATGCCGTCCTCTGGAATAAAGTCTCTAAACTTATCAACGACTAGATCAACAGGTGGAGTGGACCCGTTGCGCTCGAAATATGTTCTTATAAATTCCCAGATATCTCCGTGAGTTACCATCAAGTTCTGAACGTTCGCCTGTAGCAAAACGTGAACCTGCTTGTCTTTTAGGACTGCGGATATGACTTTGGACTCTGCGTTACTCACTTAACCACTTCTTCGCTGCAACTCTGCGTTGCTGTCTGTCGTATAAATCTTGCTGGTATTGATTACGCTTATCGTTAATGTTCTGTGCGTAATTTGCAAAATATTTCCATGTCGGATTTTGGGCTACTTCGAAGTAATAGTCTAGCAGATCATAACAGAATTGTAAACCGTAAGATTCTACTAGGGCATCTGAGGCCCATTGTTCTACGTTTAGGTTTAGTTGGGACCTTGCCTCATACTTCAAAGCGTGGAGCTTAGCGTATCGACTCAGCAAGGCAAACCTTTCCTTGCGGTCTGCCATTACTTGTTTTCTAGCTCAGCGGAGGCTTCCTTGACTTTTTCTGCCAGACGATCCTCTACGAATGCGTATACACGATCAAAGGCTTCTGTTGTGTTTTCGCCCTCACGCTTGTTATCTGTAATCTCTAGGTCAATACGTAACGATTGAAAGTTACCGAGGTTAAGAGTGTATCCTAGCCCAACTTTGACTTTGGTGATTTCGTTTTCCATAACAACTTCTCTCTCTAAATTGATTCAGACCAAACTGGAATGAATCTCCCATCTTCTGTTCTTGTATATGTCAGTATACCATCGCCCATTCGTCTTGTCAACTCTTGCTTATTGGGTGTCATGTTATTTGTGATCAACCCATCTTTGCGTGGCTGGCCGATGTGGTAGGATGCAAGTATATCACGAATCTCGTGGACTTGGGTTTCTGAGTAATAACTTCTTACTTGCCAAGCAGTGCCTCCCCCCTTTTGTGATCCAGTTGCTGGAGGGATGACGCCTCTCTTAACTAGAGATGGCATGTACTTTTTGTGTCGGTTAACTAGCTCTGCGGTCTGCCCTACAGTAAAAGCTTTCTTTCTATTCTTCTTAAAGTCTCCTATTAGGCAGCTTTCAATTCTATCTTCAACTATGTTATACACGGACATAATTCCGTTTGACTTGTTTATGTGGTGAGATCTTACTAGGTACCCGTTAAGAAACCAAACTCTCTTGCTACCAAGAATAGCTGGCTTAGAGTTATACTCCTCGTCCTCAATACTACCTTTACGATTCATAGTTTTATAGGGGTACGCCCACGGCAATGATATCAACCTTAGCTGCGATTGTACCACCAGTGTTGAAGGTAACGCTACCGTCCACTCTTGAAGTTGTAATACTAGTTATGATAACAGACATGTCTTGACCAGCCGATGTGCCCTCGATCAGAACAGGCGTAGCTGTTACGATTGGAGGATACTTATACTCGCCCTTGAATGAATAAGAAAACGCTTTGGAAGTCTTTGCTGTGATAGACGTCAAGGTTGGATATACCGCAATCTCACCTGCGGTAAGACGGGTTTCCGTCATAAGGATGTTCTGGGCTCCAGAGGTAGTATCTATGGAGGCATACTTATAAGTTGATGAAGACGCCAGGTTAGCAAGTTCGTTGATTGCTTCAACGATCTGATAGATGTACGATACGTCGAGAGGTTGTCCTCTTGTGGGTGTTGGTATTCTAGCCATAGTAGTTAATTATAGCACAAGGCGATGGCTATATGTCGTATAGCTTAAACTTTGGGATTTCTGTAGGGGGGTTAGTCTTGTGGTAGATTCTCACAGCGTTTGCTGTTGCAGAAGCAGGCTTTAAGATATTCGCATACGTTACAGGAGTTGATCCGTAAAACTCGTAGTCAGATCCGTTCCAGCTAACCCATATATCATAGTTGTTCACTAGCCTAACGTTCTCTTCGTCAATAACAATATTTACTGCATCCCAAGATACTGTGAGAATTGAACCTGACACGGTGAGAGCTGCTACACCCAAGTCATAAACGTAATCAGGGTCTAGGGAGTATACAGGTGACCACGCAGAGGTTCTGTTCTTATCTTCAGACACAACTCGAAACCTAAACAGATACCCCTCGGTTTCTGCGTTGATAGCTGGGAGCTGGGATGCTGGGAACTTGGCTTTTTTGATTGCCATTATTCTACCCCCAGGCCAAACCTAAACTCTACCAAGTTTGCCGTATTGGCAAATTTTGTAATTGGCGTAGCGTCCAAAGTCTGAATCACGGAGTATCCAGAAAGTCCATATAGAGGATTAAAGCTTGTTACGTTCTCAAGCCTAAGGCCGTCAAGAGCGATGTAGAAATCATTTGTGGCTACCCCACCCACCTCTGCGGAAGCGTAGACCTTAACTGTCGACACATTCTGCCAGGAAAAGCCTTCACTGGTACTCAGGTCATTTAGCTGAATAGTATAGTTAACATATCTGTCATTTGTAAAGTCATGCTTTTGGGTTGAGGCATCCGAGGAAGAGATGTCATCCACGACAACTTCCATCCTAGCCCAGTCTCCCGATTCTAGTGAAGTGTCTGCAGAGGTGAACTCAACTATAATCTTTACTGAGTCGGGAATGAGAGCTGAGTTAGCCTCTCTGTTGACTACAGAAAATACTAGCCTTAGCTCATCCTCTGGAGAGTTCTTATTGTAGTCTGCAGAAATACCTGTAATGTGTACATGGCTACCGCTGGTTGGTGTCAGGTGTGTTCCATCATAGGTTAAAGTGGAGGAGTTTCCTGCTATAAAAAGAGTACTGTTTAAGTACCTGGGGGTCTCGTTTCTACCTATCCTGGCAGTGTTAGACATTGTCTTATTGTCTGCGTTAGTAAAGAATGCATTAGCAGTTTGTACAATGTTATAAGTTGTTACTTCGTCTCCTAGAGATACCAAAATGTTTGGTATTTGAGAGACGGTTTCTCCTGTGTGCTGTTCCCAACTTTCGTTGCTGCTAAAGGCATAGACCATCCTGGAGTCGTAAGCTCCTGCTGAAGGGTTTGAGCCTGCTGAATAAACTCCAAGCTCGGTGATTTCGTACCTGTCAGAGGTCGGTAGCTCTGCCGTCAAAACTATCTTCGATACTCCATCATCCTGTACGTAACCCCTAGAGATTATGGGAACTCTGAACATCTCAAAGTCTAAGCTTGTCTTTACTGCAAATTCTTCTGAGGGGATTACGTCTGTTTTCAAGAGTGCGTTTGGTCCGCAACCTACTGCAATATACGAGGCATAGGCAGGTGCTTGGCCAATAAGATATTTGGCAAGTATAGTTTTTCCAGTATTAGTAATCATAGTTGTTCCTAGTATATTGTATCATTAAATAGCCTTGTAGATGAAATAACCTGGATCTCTACTTGCTCATCTTGGGAAATATTGTTTAAGTTTATGACGATATCTCCAGTAACATCCTCGAAGTATCCCACTGGGTACTCTTCTGTAGGAAGCTTTTCATCTATGTTAATTGCAAAGTTTTTAAAGAGCTCGTCAGAAGAGCCCGATAGGGGAACTAATGATCGAGGGCTATACTGCAAGGCTATACTGTTCATGTTTCTTATGGGCTGGTAGGACACATCTTGCCCGTTGAGCATGTCATGCCTACTAAGACTAATTAGCTCTTGCCCACCTATCTCTTCAAAGATTAGGTTTGTCATTAGCTCTATAGTTACTTCTGAACTATCAAGCATTAGGTCTATCGTAGCTGGCTTTAAAAAGTCTTCGCTGGATGTAGCATATGTCTTTGCAATAATCTGGGGAAGTTCTGGTGTTGCTGAAGCCATCTTATCCTACCTCACTTAGGTATAACATCATAGAGGAACTGTCTCCACTATTCTTTGTGTATGATATTGAGTATACTACAAGCTGAATAGTTTCTGGCAAGATTCTGTCCGTACCGTCAGAGTCTTTGTAGTATATGTTTACGATATCTCCCAGCTGTATCATAGGGTTAGGGAATATATCTACTCCTACAGCCAATCTCTCCTTAGATACTTTTGACATGACCCATGACATCATTGACCTTGCGTCTTCATTTGTCTGCAAGTAGTTTGCGTCAAGAGTGAACTCTCTTCTTCCATACTTCATTCTGCTATCTTTTATGTTCTTGTATTCTTCTTTTACTAATAGCGGAGACCTGATTTCTGGATCATTGACAAACGAGGTGTCTCTTAGGTCGCTGTGCTTTTGGTAGAACTCGTCTACGGATAATGCAGTCTGGCCTGACTGGGTAAAAGTAACACCCTGGATCCTTAGGTAGTTTCCACTTGTCTCATCTAGGACTAACTGTGTATCTGTAGCGTTAAAGATTAAGAACTCTGCCCCATAGGGGTTTCCTTGGAATCCAGATACCACGTAGCCTCTTAGCTTGTTAAACGTAGGAGATAGTCTGGCGTAGAGAGCTGGGTAAGCTTTATCATACTTTATGTCAAAGTAGGCTGCCTCTCTCATTATGGTCCCGAACTCATCGTAAAAAATATTGTACTTTGTTCCTGAGCTACTTATCCCAGACAGGTATGTCGACTGAACTAGACCAGAGATAGAATACTTTCTAAAGGCTTCGTTTGAGGTTATTGACTGAGTTCCAAAGGCAGTGGAGATTGGAGCATCAATCTTTGAAGAGGGGTTCTCTCCGTAGTTATTTGACAAAGCAAACACATGCTCAAACATGCACCGTGAGGAACCCCTGACAAACATAGACATGTTCTGATATACAGGAAGGGGGTCTTTATCATCTACGGTTGCAATTTGGGTTCCGTTGATGTATAAGTAAAACCTTCTGTAGGAAGCAAAGTCTTCATACTCTACTGCCAGGTCGTATACTGTGGTGTTTTCTTCTGCTAAAATTCTTCCTTGTCCAGTAAACTTGCCGTCATCGACTAGGACACTAGAGAGTCCGTTCCAAAGGTAGTGAGTCTGGAACTGTACCTTATTCCCTGATCCTGACTTTGTGCTTTTGTAAAAAGCTATGTTATAAATGTTTCCAGTGTCATAGTTCTCAATGTTTCTATCTGACAAGGCTGCTAGCTCAAAGTAGTATCCAGTTCCGTATGTTGGCTCTATCAGAACTCCTAGCCCACCTGATCCACCAGATATGGAGGCATCCTGATTTGCTGAGCCACCTGATACTGTATAGTATGGCATGCCTCCTGCTGGGGACTGAGAGGTTGTCTCGCTGTTTTCTATCTTGCCAATAATCCTCATTCGAGTCCCAAAGCTTGTCATTGAAGTTTCTCTTCCTGCAAGAGACTTGTAGACATAAGATACGTGGTTCTTTGACAGTTGGTCAGATGCAAGGCTAGGTCCGTTAAAGACCAAAGCTGAAGCTTGCAGGGTGTCTGGGCTATAGAGAGCTTGGGAGTCAGTGGACTCCATCTCGTAGGTGTTAGACAAAAAGTTTTTGATGGTGCTTGACCTATAGGACTTAGAAGCTCTTGACTTAACCTCTAGGATATCTGTAGTTCCAGATGAACCAGTGTCAGACACGTTAATCGCAAAGGATGCTAGACCTGTAGCTTGTGCTGCGTCTAGGGCCCTCTTGCTGAATGGGTCAGAGACTGTTCCAGAAATTGAAGAAAGTCCTGTCCAGTAATTGTCTATTCCTGCAGAGTGGGAGGTCACCTCTGTTCCGAATTGGCCTCTACCATGCTTAGCCACTTCTCCATTTTTTAAGCTGACCAGCCCCTGGTTAGACTCAAAGTTAGGCTCTGCGTAAATCCGAATTCTTCCTGTTGGATAGATCTTTCCATTAAAAGGTAACTGGGAGAAATACTCTTTGTAGTCTTGTGTACTTGTTAGCCAAACGTTACTTGCTGAGGTGGCATTGTTACTTGTCACTCTTTGAGGAACGCTGTACTCAACTGCATCAAATCTTATAATTTCTCCGTTAGCGTAGAAGTAACCACTATACCTAGATAGCCAGTAGACAGCTTCTCCAATGTCAATAATGTTATTCCTGACTTCTCCATTAGACACGTAGGGGATTACGTCCGTAACACTTGTATTAAGTGGCATAGCCCCTAGTACGTACCCAGACTGAGTGGAAGAGCTTTCATTAATAGCCTTAGTTGTGTCCTCCGATGGAACTTCCCAGAGCAGCACTGGCTTATAGATCCAGGTCTTATCTTTGTCCATTACGTAGGCTTGCCTTATTGTTCCGTAACTCTTCTGAATATAGTTTACGGAGAAGTTTATGTTCCCGTCGTTAAAGACTTCCATTCCCTGCTGGGCTACGTCAATGATTGACTCTAGGTTTTTTGAGTCATCCTTGCTTCCGTAGATAACTGTATCCGAAAGTCTTTCCCCAGATCCTGGAAGCATGTAACCTCTGGAGCAAACTATGAAGTTGTTGTCCTCGTCAAAGTACATTGCTGACTGGGTAGACACCGCCAACTCATTAAGAATTTCGGCTACTGTCTTGTCTGGTGGAACGTAGAAGAAGGGGATTACAGGATCAGACTCTGAATCTAGTCTCTTGAATACGTAATTAGAAAATCCAATCGAGTCTAGCAATACTGATATTGCATAAGAGAGCGATATATCTGGGAGGAATACTTGTGGTGCCTGGAGGGACTCGAAATAGAAAAACTTGTCCCTTAGATTAATAGTTACTTTTCTGTTTGCGTGTTCTATCTGGGGGAATCCATCTGCGTATAGAGTCTTTATCGGAACGTAGTAATCGACCCCATCTACGCCAAAGAAGGCATCAAAGATTGATATGCTGAGGTTGTTTGCAGCATACTTAGAGATAAGACTTTTTTCATTGTTTTTGTCAAAGGCTCTGTCGGGGTCAAAGATTGTTATAGATCCCGTGGAGGCTAGTAGCTGTCCAACTGGCAAACCACTAATGCCTAAGTCTGAGGCGTTCTTTTGTATAGACAAAGCTTCTGTATAATCTGAGATATCCGCAACCAGCCTAGGCGATAGCTCGATAAGGTCAAAAGTGGAGTTTAGGTTATTCATGGTCTTGGCCACTACCCGAAGACCGTTGATGTACTTGAACTCTCTGTACTCTGGAAGTCCAGACACGGAGACAAAGCTATCTGCGTTTACGATCTTGGATGTTATGATCTTGTAAGAGTCATTCTCATAGTCGGTGAGCCTCCAAGAATAACTTGAAGCAAATGACATGTAATACGTTCCTGTCCATACGTGGTATGTCCCACCGTCAGAAGCGTTATCCCTGACCAGGTATGCGTCTCCAACCCTGTCGGATGGCACTAAAGAAAGAAAGTCGGAAACTTCTCCCACCACGCTAAAACTTTCTACAAAAGCTTCTGGTATGTCTAGGCCGTATCCAATCTCCACATATCCGTCGGAACCGATGATAGGAGACCCATCTCTTCTCCTGTCAGAGGATAAGAATGATAGTGCGTTTACCCAGGAGTTATCGGCATCTAAGTACTGGATTTCCCAGTCAACAGGTGTCGTCTGATAGAGCTCTCCGTATAAAGGATCATCTATTGCTCCGTCCTCTGTAGAGAAGGGTCCCATATCTATGGAACCAATATTCGTCTGCATCTTTACGACAACTCTGTTAGCTGGCACAGGCTCTTTGTATACTACGAAGGGGGCTGCATCACTTATGTAGAACTTACTGCCCTGCTGATCATTAGCAATCCCATACTCTATGCCACCCTCTGTCCTGTATGACGTCCAGTACTTAAACTTGTCTTTCTTATCTGAAGCATAGTACCTTGGTCTCTGAGACATATGCATGTTTGCAGAGTGAGTATAGTTGTTATTTACTCCAATGCGAAGCTTGTTTATTCCAGACCTTGGCCTGAACCTTGCAAAGCAGTCATCTAAAGAATATAAAAGTTTTTCTTTTTGCTTTATAGAAAGAAAGGCTGTGGGAATTAACTCTTGACTGCTTAGTGTTTGGTCTAGGTATCCTCCTTGGATTACGACATCCGCATCGGTGGCGCTTGTATAGTATCCACCAGTGTCATAGGGATCAAAGGAATTAGGGATGTTTGAGAACTTTGTTTCATCCCTTGGACGAAATCTGTAGTTTCCTACCAAGTCTATATTATCTGCAAAGTTCATATTCCACTCAGCCAAGATTAGGGTCTGAGACTTTATTGATGCAGATGTGTTTATGTGAGAACTAAGCTCTGGACTGTTATACATTTAGGCCTCTTCCAGAGATACGGACAGATTCCAAAGATCTAAGTTTCCAGCACCCCTCTTTTGGATGCTATAGGTAAAGTCTGAAACGAACATTTCTTTTACCTGAGTGTACCTCTGTATAGCCAGGTCTGAGTATATGTCTGTTCCGTTAAAAACAGTGTCCTTGTAATTGTCGTAAGAGAGCATTACCCAAAAAGATCCTTGGTGATTGTTGTACCAATGAAGAAGCTCTGCCCCTCCTGCGCCACCGTCAGCCGTATACTCCGTGTCTGTTTTTCCTGGTACTCCAGAACCTCCAAGGTATTCGGTCTTTCCCTCGGAATCGAACTTAGGGTCTAAAGCGTAAGATTTTGAAGGAAGCATATCCCAAGACAAGGCTAGAGTTATCTTGTCTGCAATATGGTGAGATCGCATTCTTCCGTTAATAGTCCTTTGCCTGTTTTCTATTCTCTCTATAGCAACATCAATAGGTTGCCTGTTGTGGTCAGAGAGGATTATGAACTCGTCATTGCCTTTGATCCAAGTATTAGAACCTGGCTCGGAACCCGATGGCAGGTATAACCCGTTTGTCAGAACAGGCTCTGTCTCTGACCAAAGCACAGCTTGAGGTCTTGCATACTTCTGCCTACCAGTAACATAAGCGTTGCTTGCCATTACGACCTACCTCCACGTATTCTTTGAGAGTCTATACTCTTTATTTTTTGCATCACTGCACTAGCAATCTGGTCAGGGTTGGCATCTGACTTAACATTTACGTTCAAGCTATAATTATACACTGAATCAGCTGAGGATGTTCCATTATTCATGGACTTCATCTTATCTACCCCGAAACTCTTTACTGCTGACTTGCGCATTACGAACTCTCCTGGAGTCAGCATTGCTGGAACAGTGTCAGAACCCATAGCAAAGCCTCCGCTAGCAAAGTACTTGGGAACCATGCCTCCCATAGAATATCCTCTGACCACTCCACCCATGGCGTATCCTCTGCCACCCATAGTATTTTGATCTCCAGTCAAGCCTCTAACTTTTTTAATTCTTTCAATGTTTATGCTCTCGAGCCTTTTCCCCATGGCTGCATCTTCAAAGTTGCCACTACGGACTCTGTCTCTAGTAATCTGAATTAGCCTGTTAAGCTCTGCTGTCTCAGAGTCGTTGGAGTTGCCCTTGTCTACGGGACCCATACCTAAGTCTACTTTACCTCCAGTTAGTCCTGGAAGAAGAGCCAAAGCTTTCTTTATTGCCTCCATGTAAGACTCTGCTTCAACTCGAGCTAGGTTAGTTGCGTTCTCAATGTCTCCCCACTGCGTTTCTGTTCTACCCAGATAGGTCAGAGTTTCAAGCTGTGCGTCTCTTGCTTTTTCCGCTATGTTTAGAGACCTCTGGGCTGGGACCAAGGTATCGTGCTCAATTCTTTCAATCTCTTGCTTCCAGCCAGCAATCTGCTTCTCCAGCTCAACCCTCGTTTGGCCACTGGTCGAAGTTATGGAAGCTAACTCTCTTTCCTTAGCTGTGTCAATGTTTGCCTTCATCGTGTCAGCTTGGTCTGCAGCTGCCTGGGACCTGGCTTCCTGTACCGCCTGTGCTGCTGCAGCTATGTCACCACGAGACAGTGCGTCAGCTACGTTTAGAGACGCCTTCTCTTGTGACTGAATGAGCTTGTTTACGTTCTGAATTGCCTCCAGAGACTTAATTCTTGCTTCGTATTTTTCGTTGATAGCATCTTCAGACCTTTCTATTCCAGACAACTGGTATTCGTTTTCGCTTACTTTGTCTGTATAGGATTCGATAGCCTCTTCTGCTTCTTTTATTATTTTACCTGCAGCATCGAACCTAGGTCGGAACTGAATATCTATAGCTGCTTTCTTTGTTGCGAACCATTCTGAGATATTAGAAAAGGCTTCGCTTACAGCTGCTGCCTGACCTTCAGGAGTCGTAAGAGTTACCTGAATCTCAAGAGACTTCATCATTTCAATTTGCTTTAGGTAGTTTTTCAGTGCTGCAGCATCCAGCTTTCCATCTTTAAGGTCTGCAATGAAAGCCTTTGCTAAGTCTGCATTTCCAAGAATGTCGACTATGTCCTGTGCCTCAACCCCCATCTTACTAAGAATCGGAACTATTTTTAAGAACTGAGATTGCATCTGAATCTGTTCTGACCTCTCACCAAGGAGTTCTCTCAAAGCATTCTTCTTGCTTACTGCGTCAAGCTCTTTTACAAGAGACAGGATCTCCTTATACTTCTTACTTCCTACTTTTGTAGTAGATAGAGCAAGAGCTAAGGTTGAGTCGGACGCTGCATCAGAAGCTGCAGAAATATCCATACCAGCTTTACGTAGTAGTCCGTAAGCTTTTAGGCTATTCTTTATCTGGGATCTTTCTTCTTTTAACCCCTCTATTGCTTTTTGGGAAGCAGTTTTTTCTCCAGATCCTCCCGAGCCTTGGTCGGGGATATAGTTTTCTGCTGCGGTGTACTCTGCAATTTTCAAGATTAGGGCGTCGACGGCGTCGGTGTTCTGATTTGCTGCGTCGGCTGCGAGGGCGTGGCCGTATGCCTCATACAGAAGAGCATTCCCCAAAACCATTGCAGCTCCTGCAGCTCCAAGAGAAGTCTCTTTTAAAACATCGTAGGCTAAATTCTTGTCTTTAAGATTTTCTATCTCTTGCTCTAAGTCAGTAAAATTAGCTTGGGCTGCTTCGAGTACCTTTTGCTCATCAAGTGCGCTGGCGATGAGATCCCTGTTCTTTTTATCTAACTCCATCTTTTCTTTAAAGCCTTTTATAAAGTCGTTCTGTGCCCTATTTATTTTACTTTGCTCTTCAGGGTCAGCACCAGTAGCACCCATTAGGGCTATCATGTCGGGACTTACGCTAATCCCCATGGATAACATCTTAAGTGCAGTTAGTGCACCAGTTACATTAGTAATGTTTTCAAATAATTCACTATTCTCTATGCCCAGAGCTTTAGCTAGGTCTGGCAGGATTAGGGCTGCTGCTGCAGGTGGAATTTCTTCTAGGGAGCCCAGGAGCTTGTCTGTTTCGTAAGAAGCTGCGCTGGCAGAGATACCACCATTAACAAATTCTGTTCTTAAAGCTCCCAGGTTGCTTGCCAGGGTGGGGATTGTTTTTGTGATTCCTTCTACAGTTGCGTTGTATGCAAGTAAAGCTCTGTCCTTATCCGATGTCGCTTTTGAGTAGCTGCCTCCGTTTTTGATTATTGCATTCTCTGACTCTGCAAAAGCCTTGTTTATAGCCTCTGTATCAAATGATGAGTCATCGATTATGGTTGGTAGGGTTATGTCAATATCGGAAAAGTCTAGGCCTATATTTCCTTTGCCTGCAGCCATAGCAATTGATCTCAGCACCAGCTCTGCATCCTCTGACTCTAGTCCAGAAGCAGCTAAAGAGTTTGCCAAGGCCCTCATTATTTTTTTGCCCTCTTCTTTGCTAGCCGAAGATAGACCTGCTAGCTCATCCTTAAACTGTTCCTTTAGGGAGTCACTCTGAGACATTTCCTCAACTTGAGATTGCATCTCTGCGCTACCACCGTTAAGGCCTCCGACTTGCCCTGATGAACTAGTCTTGATATCTTTTCCAAAAAGCGTACCCAGAGCTTGTAGCTTTTCTGCGCTAAAGTTTGAAGCTTTCCCTAGATTCTCTACCCTCTTTGCTGCTTCATCAGATTTTTTCTTAAAGTGCAGGAACACAGCGATAAGTCCTGCCACAGCTAGACCAGCTGCGACAAAAGCCATTTTCATAGGACCTCCAACGAAAGCGCTGATTCCTGCAAGCCCCTTCTTCAATACTCCTCCACCTGCGACAGCGACCGTGGCTGCAGCTTCTGAGGCTGCTCTTTTTCTGTTGGCTACGGAAAGCAAGAAACTTTCTTTTGTAAGCATCTGAGTTATCTGGATTAAGGCAAAGAAGACTCCTGACAACTGGAAGACCTTCTGAGATACCTCTCCAAGCTTTCCACCTGCCATCATTCCTGCACCTGCAAGAGAGGTAAGAGCAAACATTCCTCCGCTTAGGGCACCTGACATCTTCTGAAGTCTTGCAGTGCTGTTTTTTGTAGCTGCGCTTTGGGCTTGGGTCGCTACAACGGATTGCCTTTGTGCAACCGCAGCTCTCGCTGCATCTCCAGACGTGTTTTGCTGAGGAGCTGAGGACCTTCTTTTGCCTGCTGGCTTCTGACTTGCAGCATCTACGATTCCAGACTGCCTCTGCTGGCTAGCACTTGAGGATCTCCTAGACCCAGACTTTACTCCCTGGTTGTAAGCTTTAGCGTCATCGGATCCATCTTTGGCAGCGAGCCTGTGTGGGCTCTTCCGATCTCTGTTCTGCATATACTGGTCTTGAGACTTGTTGCTTTGGACTCCCTTGTTATAGGCTTTTGTGTCTTCAGCTCCCTTTTTGATAAGGGCAGACTGGCTATTTGCTGGTGAAGACATCTGCTTATATCCTGTGTAGGACCTTTGTCCAGCTAGAGCTGTCGTTGAGCTACTTACCCTAGAAGCAGCTGTGATCTCTCTTTTCTCCTGAGCAGATCTAGCAGCGTGAGCCCTATCAGCATCAGCCTTGTGCAGTTTGCCTTGAACGGCTCCATTTGAATCAACGAGAGTGACACCATTACCTCGAAGAGAAGTTTTTCCAGACCTAATGTTTTCCGCATTCATCTTTGATGATATTGCTGACCTAGTAGCTACTTGGGCTTTTTGTCTTTCTCTCAGAGCACTGCCTGCAGTTCCCGTATTCCCTGACTTAGACTCTGCTTTTCTGATTACGATGTCTGCAGCTTTTGCTAGCTCGGCGTCAGATACTAAACCGTCTACAGAGAGCTCGTGGGCTAATTTTCCTATTTCGTCATCAAGCTGTTGCATGGTAGCTACCATATCCGAAGACATAGATTCCCTGGGTCCTAGGGCTCCCGTCTGTCGCATGCCAGCTTCTCCTGCAGCGGTGAGGCCACCTTTTCTTGAAGAATACTCTTTTAAGAACTGATCCTTATTCTGCCCAGTCCTAAGTGCTATGTTTTGCTCTCTGGACATTTCTCTGGTTAGACCAGAAAGACCCATAGATCCGTCTGCATTTTTTGTAGGCAGGGTAAGGTGAGCTCTCTGTACCTCGTTTGGGCCACCTTTTGGAGACAGGCCTCTGGCTCTGACCTCTGCTTTAAGGGCTGCTGCGGTTAATTTTGATTGGGCCTCTAGCTTATCCATAACAGAGGTCAGGGAGTCGAGGGATGTCCCTGCATCGGCGAGACCTTGTATTCTGGACTGCATGGCTCCTGAACTTCTTCCATCTGGGACACCATACTCTTTGCCTCCGACGTTGACCTTACCTCCGAGAATTCCGCCTTTAGCAAATCCTGGGATTCCTCCTGAAATAAGCTTAGCAAAAAATCCTGGATTCTTGCTTACTACCTTGGCTGGTATGATAGCTTCTCCATTAGAGACCTGCGCCAAGATAGAGTCTGAAGTCCCTGTTCCCTCACCTGAGATTATTCCACCAGAAGCGTATCCTTTGACCGCACCTTTTCCGATGGATGTTGGCATGGGACGAACTGCTGTTAGTCTTGATGCAGCGAGAGCTGCTTTTTCGTATGCTGCTGTCAATAGGGATACAGCTGTAGTCTCGGATGTGAACTGCTGAGTTAGCCTCATGTGTGACTGCTCAAGAGATGCTGATGCTGCGTTGGCTATCAGTTGCTCCTGTGTAAGGTACTGAGTTTGGCTTCCCAGTACGCTGGTGTCCTGAGCTGTTCTTAGGAACATAGTTCTTAGAGCTGCAAAACCTTTAAGAATGTTTGCTGCGCCGTTAGCAAGAAGACCAAACGTCATCAGAGCTACGGGGGCTATTAGTCCCAGGACAGCTGTTAAGACTACGACAAAGTTCTTTGCTCCGTCACCCATCTTATCGAATTGGCTAAGAAGTTTAGTAGCAAACTGAATAATAGGTGTGGCTGCTTTGATGAATTGCTCTCCAATAGGAGCAATGGCAATCCTCAAGTCCTCAAAAGCCTTCTTGAATGCGAAGGTGGTTGACTCTGAAACAGCTCCAAGCTCTTTGGAAGATAGGTTTGCAAGCTCTTGAGTTGAAGCTCTAGTTAAATCTAGAACCCTTGCTGCCTGGCTACCCTCTTTTGTTATGTTCTGGAATAGGGTTGAGATTCTTGCGAACTGAAACTTTCCAAAAAGTTCTTCAATAGCTCTCGATCTTTGCAAAGGCTGCAATTCATCTAGCGCAAAAGCAAGCTCTGTTACGGTTGTCTTTATGTCTCCTGCGTTGCCCTCAACAATACCATTAATGTTAATTCCCAGACCCTTCATCATTTCTGATGCTTTCATGGTTGGGTTAATTATTCTGGCAAGACCCGACTTTAGAGCGTTAGCTCCTTCTGAGGCATTGATGCCACCTTCTTTCATGGCGGTCAAGAAGTAGGCTAGGTCTTCTACGCTTCCACCAAGTTGTTGGATAACTGGACCAGCTTTTGGAATAGCTATGGTTAAGTCTTCAATGGCCGTCACTGTCTGGTTCTCTACAGCGTTAAGAAAGTCTATCTTTCCTGCTAAGTCTTCTGCCGAGATTCCGAAAGCGTTTGTTACAGAGATCGTAGCCTCTAGGGCTTTTGCTTGATCCACAGATCCCAGCACGGACAGCCTTGTAGCTTCTGATACTTGGGCCATTAGGTCTGCCCCTGTCTTACCCATGGCAGCTACGTCTGAGGCTAGTGCCAGGGTTGATTCTAGGGATACTCCATACTGGGTAAACTCTGAGGCCAACTCTTTAAGCTGGTCAATCATGGCGTTGGCTTCTTCTGGTGGGGTGAAGAGCTCTCCGTATACACGCCTAAATCTAATAGCTTCTTCTTCGACCTTCATGAATGTTTTACCAGCCATGGATCCGAAGATTGCTAGAGGAATAGTAAAACCAACCATAAGCTGTCTACCAGCCCACTGAGTATTCTTTCCGAAGTTCAGTAGGTTGGTAGACCCCTGCCTAAGCAGTTGGTTAAAGATTTGTTGCTTCTGGGCTGCTATAGCTGTTTTAGTGGCGAGATTGTTCATGTCCAGACTCAAAGGTCTGACTGCTATAGATTGTAGTGCCCCATTAGCGTCTCGACCCATGGCAACGTATTGGGTCTGCAGGGTTTTTACACGTTCTCGTGCTACCTTGTTTATGGTGTTAAACTCACTAATGAATTTACGACCAAAGGTTTTAGATGCCCCACCAGCGTATCTAAAGTACTGCCCCATAGACAGCTTGTTTTTCTCAAGAGCATTCGTGAAGTTCTCTGTGGTGGAATGCACTCTTTGCATACTGGCATTAAACTTACCAGATGAGTTTATGTCGGATATTAAGTTACGTTGTAGGTTCTGTTGGCTAGCAGTGTTGACTGCCGACCCCTTTGCAAGCTGCCGATGAAAGGTTGATATTTGAGACTGAAGTTGCTTAATCGATGCAAGAGCTGCCGTTGTATCTATGTTTACGCCGAATTTAGCTTCGAAATCAGCCATTCACTAGCACCTCGTGTTAAGTATTATGTTGCAAGAACATTGGCATCATCTAGGACTATGCCTGATGCTGCTTCTACCACCTTGTAAACAGTTGGAAGATCTAGGTTCTCTTCAAGAGCCTTTAGATCATCCGCTATTTCTGGCTTGTACTGACGCATTGCAATCTGCACACACTCCATAAGAATGTCCATTGACTTGTCATTGTCTGTAGCAACCTCAGAAATTTCTCCAAACTTCTTCAAAAATGAGCGTAGCAGTGAAACCTTTAGGGGACGAACAGTTAGCTTAGTTCCATCCATTAGTTCGATCTCGGTTTGCCCGATAGTTGTTGTAGCCATTTGTGTTTACCTCTCCATAGACCTTTATTGGTCTACACAATTATAGCATAGTTAGGGGACGGATTATCCGATCTTCTCATACGACAGGCCCATACCTATACCAAAACCAGCCTTTGCAGCGTTGTTTCCCTGTAAGGCTACAATATCGTCAGGGTCTGAGGTCTTTCCACGTGAGAATACTCTGGCCTTCATCTCTTCCCATGCGTTAGCTTCTTTCTTACCCGTCTGCTCATCCAGGTCAACACCCTGCATAGCTGCCAAGAACTTCTTCTCTGCGTAGTCAAGCTCTCTCTTCATCTCTATGGTCTTACTTAGTTCTGGCAAGGAGATAGAACTCTCCAACTCCGCATAGTCTTTCCAAATTCCCAGAAGAAAAGCTTCTGCCTCTAGACTGGCAAGGTCAAAAGTTTCCCAGCTTGCTTCTGACTCTTTAGCCTGATCAGATATTGGCTCAGGCTTTTCTGTACTCAGACTGATGTCTGCTGCGTAATTGAGTATTTCGTAAAGAGTTTGAACATCAAAGTTGTCCTCGACTTCTTCGGATGTCTTTATTGAGGGGTAGTACTGTCTCATAGATATTCTTATGCACTCTATGAGATGCTTAAGAGCTACATCATCGTTAGAACCCTTAGAAGTCCTTACCTCTGCGAACTCAACCATGAAGTCACGGAGAAACTTTATTTTAAGTGGGGTTACGTAAATCTCTAGCCCGTCTACTGTGTAGACGTATCCTGAATTATATACTCTAGTTGCCATGCTTCTATTATAGCAAAAGAAAACCCCCTAGCATTACACTAGGGGGAAATCTAACTAATCTTTTGGTCTGCTTACGCAGGCATTGCTAGTGTGCGGTCAACGATCTTTCCGTATGATGCAGCGTTGTTTGGTAGCAAGCGGAAGCTTACCTCAAACATTGTTGCTTCGTCACGCTTAGCTGATACTGTAACGCTCTCGATTGAGAGTGCACGGTATGCAACATAGACTCGCTCAATTGCTGAACCAGCAGCACAGTCTCCTGTACCTGGACCAACAGCAACCAAACCACGCTCTACTGGACACTCACCGATGTCACCTGCGGACAGGTTTAGGGTGCTTAGTGTGGAAGATGTTCCACCTGTGCCGACTACGTCGACTAGGTCGTCATCCTGTCCAGCTACTGCAAACAGTAGGTTCTCTAGTGTTGCCTCTGCAAACGATGTATTCAGGTTAACCTGCATACCCTGCTTGTAAAGTTTTGCAACGTCTAGTACCTGGTCAACGCTTACTTCTCCGAAGTCTGGCTGGAACTGTAGCTCCAGTCCGTTGCTGGTGTAACCAACATTTCGGAAGTCAGCATCTGCCTCAAGCGTATCCTTTAGGGATTCGTTATCAACGTAGGCTGGCATGGCTGCGTCATTCAACTCGCCAAGTTCGTATGTAAATAGAGCTGCTGCACCAACAATGATGTTTGCACTCGTACCACGTGTATATGCCATATTTCTTTCACCTCTTTTTCTTAATAGATAGAAAGGGCGTTTGTTTCCTCAATTACAATTATACCAGAGGTTTATGAAGAACTACTCTTATGCCAGTCATAGTCAATAATTATTTTATTACCTGCAAAGGTTCTGGCTGTGCCAAAATCAACAATATCTCTGCTCTCTTCAAGCTGGTAAATTTTTATCTTGTGAAAGAATGGAAGGGGGAGTGGGGTTCCTGAATCATCGACTAGAGGTGATGCTGAAGACTGCTTTGCTTTTATCCAAGCATTAAGATCTTGAGCAGACTCATCCTCATTGTCTAGAAGGTCTTGAACCTTTTGAGCTAGCTCGATCATGAACGGAATGGGATTTTCTCCAGTTGCATAGAAGTAATAAAGCAGCTGCTCTGACTTGATGTGTGGGAATGGGGACCTTCTCATTTTCATCATTCTATCGTAGACTGCGAACTGCCCACCACCATCTGGAAAGCTTGCTGTCAAGTCTTCTATAGCTGTAGGACTGGTGGGGAAAAAGGGCAGGTTAGTGTCACCCGTAAACCCGTTGAGGGGATTCTCAGAAAAGTAATCCGTAATCTTTTCTTTCATGTATCCATTAATAAAAGCTGGTGGATAAAAAATTGTCATTATAGAGCTCCCTTTGATACGTTAACGATCCAGCGATAGCCTGTCTCAATACCTTTTGGCTTACCTAGACTCTTGCCCGATCTCATGTTATTCTTAAACATGGTGCCATTGCTAAAGTGTTTTGCTATACCACTATTATACAGGAATGCTTGAGTAAAGTATTGTCTCATAAACATGTCTAGCGTTCTTTCCAAAGATCCTTGGACTTCTACTCCACCTGGATTTTCTACTCTGATTTCTTTTTTTGTAAACACAGTCTCTCCATCCACGTCAAAAACTAGAACTTGAGATGAGACGGGCCTTATGGTAACAGGAATGCCCTCTTCCATGATTCTCGCCTTGTCATAAAATGGTACTTTCGATCCAGCTTTTACTGATGAAGACTGGCTAAGTGATGACTTAAAAGAGAGTCCCAAGTTACTAACTGTATAGTTTATATCAAAGAGTCTGGCTTCTGGGCTGCCGTTCTTGTACCACTCATATACGTGGTGAAGAGACTCTGGATTTATCCTAGCACTTGAGTCCACGAACTCTTTCATTATCTCTGTGGCGTTCTCTCCTAGGTTCCTCAGGAACATGGTCTTTCCCTTTTGGGCACCCTCGAGAAAGCCTATGGAGTAGTCTATGATGTTATTCATCTCTCTGGCAAACTTTGCCGTGTTATACGAGACCTTCATTTAAATATCTACTGACTGGTTCTCAGATCTTTTAAGCATAACCTTGTAATACTCTACGTTGCCGAAAGGTCCTAGGAATGGCTCTTGACCAGCTACCTCAAATATGGTTGACTTCCCTATCCTAATGCCTGCTGTCTCGATATAGATCTGATTCCCATTCTTGTCACAAAAATTACTAACTACGATGTTTGTTATTGAAGTCTTTGCAAGCTTACTGGAGACTCTCAGGTCTGTCTTCGTTCTTCCCACGAGGGTAACTTCTTGGGTGATGTTTACGTTTGGCTTGACATCCTCGCTCATGGCAGATCCCTGGCTGTTCATGCTCACAGCAACTATCCTGTCGGCTATCCACTGTTTCTTAATGTTTCCGTAGGCCCCCTGCTCAACTAAGGGGTAGAAAACTGTTGCCAATGTGGGGTACAAGAAATCTGGAGTCTCATTTACGGACATGCTACAGGACCCCTAGTCTAGTGATAGACTTGTAATACTTTGAAAGTATTTTATCTACCATTATGTTTCCTGTTCCTTCGAATACTCGGTTATCAAACTTTATCTTAAACTGGTCAGTGCTGTAATCTGATATGTACCTTTTGTAATAGTCCAACTTGCCACACGAAATATCCTCTACTAAAAGCTCGGTGGCTTTTACGATGTCTGATGGTACGTTTTTGTATCCTGCTGCCAAGATAACCTTATAGTCTGAATTCTTAACAAAGCCACTGTTGTAATATGTCATGTGGTTGGAGTCTGTAGCTGCTAGTGGGATCGTGATTACCGCACTTTCTAAACGATTTACGCTTCCAGCGTCATAAGTAGTTTCTATGACCGAGGTCTTATCTGCAGAGATTGCAAATGCTCTGGAGTATGAGGAGGGGGCAGAGGCATCAAAGATAAGAACGTTGTTCTCGTACACCTGCAAAACTTTTCTTGACTCTACCCATATAGGCAAGTAGTCTGAACCCATTCCTATCATCTCTAGAACATGCTTTTTGTAATAGAATCCTTCTTTTATGATCGAGTCAATTATTGCTCTTGCGATCTCTTCGTTACCTGCATACTCTGCGATTGCTGATGCGGTGTCGGCTTTAGTCTTTGGGTTTACGTATGGTCTTGTAACTTCTACTTGGTGCTCTTCTTCATCTATCTGTAACAAAAACTCTGAGTCATAGTCTGAAGGTAGCGGAATAGCAACTTTTGAATTTGCTGATGCTACTACTGTGACTGTTGATAAAGAGGAGTCCACCATATTAATAATAGACACCTCGTAGGAATCTCCTGCGACAGAGACATCTATCGATGCACTAATGGTGTTATATGGTGGAACCCTCAATATCTCCATGAGGTTAGCCTAGTTCCCTAGAAACCTCTTCTGGAGTAGCAAGTCTAACGTGAGACAGCTTACCGATCCATAGATCTGCAGTCTCAGGGTCTAAGATGTTGTAACCCTTGTTGATCTTTCCGACACCTTCCCAGCGGACATTACGACCAGAGTAGATAGCTACTGTCTTGTCTGTAATGTTCTTTACCTGGTTGGTAACCTTGGCTTTTGGCTTTGACGGAACATCGGTTCCAATTACTCCGTCAGCTACTGAAGTCATAGCTTTCTTTTTTGAGCCCTTATCTGACTTATAAGTAGGAGTACTGATTACTGACTCTTCCTCTACAGCTTCTGAAACAGAAGCCTCAAGTCCTAGCTCTTCTGCGAACAGTTCAGCTTCTGACTCTTTTTGAGCCTCTTCGGCCTCTTCTGCCACTGGACGTTCCCATTCTGTACCGTCCTGAACTAGACCGTCTCCGTCGCCATCACGGGCGTGTTCTTTGAAATCTGACATTTGATTCTCCTTTGCTTTCTATATGATAATTATATCACTGAATTAAGTAAAAAAAAGAGGGCCAGGGCGAGATGCCCCAGCCCCCCTTAAGGTTATTTAGTTATAGATTATGCATCTGCTGCAGCGTCAGCCCAAGCAATTGCGTCCTCTTCTTCCCACTGAATACCGAAACGTACGAATACGGTGTACTCAATGGTGTCCTTCTTAGCCTTGTACTCACGGTTTACAGTGATGTCTCTCTGGAAACCCCAAACACGGTTCTGTGGGAAGGTTAGATCAACGAAGCCAGCTGGGTAGTAAGGTACCTCTTGTACCTGCACACCAAGAACACGGGTAGAGCGAGCTCCACCGAATGTCTGGTCTGCGCCGTCTAGGTAACGGTCACGTCCCGATGGAGTACCAGCAGCGCCTGGATGAGATCCGAAGGCCTCAGCAATAGCGTCTGCAAGTGTTCCGTTGTTCTTAACGATACCCTGGAATGCGTCTGTACCTGCATAGAACTTTAGGTTGTTCTTGATAGCACGGTACTTACGTGGCATAGCCAGGATAAGGTTCTGCATGACCTCTGGGGTCCATGAGTTGTTCTCTACAGTAACTATTGACTCGTGTGCTCCACCAGTCTTAGACCTGTTTACGAACCCGTCCATGATTGACAAGAAGTCACCAGTAGTACCGTCACCGTTGATGGCTAGGTCCTCGATGTCATTTGCAAAAGCACCTGTCATTAGACGTACTAGGTGATCCTCTAGGGCTGCGCCCTCGACTCCATCCTCTAGTGATTCAGCAGAGACTTCCCAGTCCAAACGAATCTTCTTTGTGGTTAGCTCTACCTTTGTAAAGGTAGCGCCTGTGTTGTTGTAGTCGCCAGTTGCCTGTGCTGCTGCACGGATAACACGCTCTCCAACATTAACCTTTTCTAGCTCCATGGTGTTCGCTCGCATTGTAACACGACGACCATCCTTGGCGAGAACTGTTGCATCCCATACGTAGTCAATAAAACGACGTGCCTGTTCAGGGCGTAGGATACCACTACCAGCATCACCAGAAGGGTTGACGGCATTACCACCGCTTGTTACTCCCATGTTTGCAGTTGGAATATTTCCTAGAGTTGAAGCTCCAGGAGTAGTTACTCCTCCAATACCTCCAGAAGCAAAAGCACCTTCTCCGTTATATAGTCCTGAGTCGTCGCCAGCTGTGTCTGGGTTGTTCTTGATAATTTCTTCCGACATATTGTCACCTCCTAAGTGATTGTTTAGTTTATTCATTTAAATAAATCGGCAGTTTTGAGGAAACGACCGCCCCATAGGGATTGCTCAGATTTTTCCATCTGAGTTTCCTGTACAATCTCGCCGAGATCGCCAGATTTGCGGAAAGCGGTGTCAGACTCAACTGCGTCTACCCTCTTCCCAAGCTCATTAAAACCAACTTCTGCATCCTCAAGTTTTGCAGTTGCTAGGCCTAGTGATTTCTTCAGATCAGCAATCTCCTCATTTAGAGATTTTACGACTGCTGTCAGATCGCTAAAGGCTGATGTAACTGTGGAGGTTAGCTCTGCTATCCCACTTGATACATCATCTGATTTTGATACCTCTTCAGTTACTTCAACAGTGGCTTCTGGAGAATCTGACTTTGCAGTCTTCATTTCTTCTTCTTCCTCATCCATAGTTTCAGACTTCTTGTTTTCTTCCTCATCATCTGAGTAAGACTTTTCTTCGTCTTCTTCCATGTTCTCTGTCTTTGCAACCTCTGGTGTGTCTGCTTTTGCTACATCTTCTGTAGCTACTGCTTCTACTAGGGCATCTGCCTCTGGAGCGACCTCATCTGACTTTGTTACGGCAGCTTCTGCTACCTCATTCATTTTGTCAGTCATAGGACTTACCTCCTTTGTCATCTTAGAAAGATTAATGCCTTTAGCACTATCAACTAAGAACTTCATCATTTCTGTTTTTTCGTTATCATTCTTTTCAACGAAACCTATGTTCTTCATTTCAGAACCATCAATAGGGGTTTGAGCTGTCTCTTCTGTTGAGAGAACAACGAGTCCAGACTCTTCATCGTAGAAGACATTTTCTATCTCGATGTCTACAAACTCGCCTTTAAGAACGTCAGCTCCGTCTACTTTTTCAACGGACAGAATGTTTGCAAACTGGTTTGCTGGGGTATCTACCAAGGAGAGCTCTACTAAGTCGTACTCTTTAATAATACGAATAGGCTTGTCCATCTTTGCATCATAAGCGTCGTCCCACTTGTTCATTCTCCCACCAATGGAAAAACCAGAAAGGGTTCCGTCTAGAACCTTTTCCCAAGTGTCTTGTGCACCCTTAGATACGTAAGCAGAAACGTAAACTCCAGAAAAGAACTTGTTGCTTTCTGGGTCAAAGTATTTGTCTTCTTTAAAAGCTACCATCTTGCCAACTGCCAGTGGCTGGTGCATCTCTCTAATATTCCCACGAAATCTTTTAAATGCGTCGAGGCTGGCATTGGCAGTGACTATGTCATCTTGCTTGTCTACGTTGTCTAAAGTGGCAAAACCAGACACAATTCTACGCTCTTTATCAACCTTGGAAAAGGGCATTGAAAGTCGCAGCTTATCGCCGTCAGAATCCCACTGTGCTTTTGAAATAGTCATACTACTATATTATAGACCCTTTTTGCTAAATTGTTACGCTTTTGTAATATTAGCAAAAACTAGTTACTGGCCCTACCCTCTCCTTGTGCATTCCTACCATCTATTGTACCAGATGAATCTGCCTGGTTATTAGATCTTTCACTATCTCTTTCACGGTTTTGTGCAAGGTTGGCTCTTGCGTCGGTTGCTTGGCGAGGAGATAAGTCAAACATTTCATCTCCATCTGGTCGTTGTGGCAATCCTAAGGCCTCTCTTGCTTCGTTAGGAGTCATGACCTGAGTCTTTACATATGTCTCTAGAATCTGTGACTGAGCAATTTCATCCGTCAGAGTTAGTTCGTTAAAAGCTAATTCTAAGATGTCTGTCTTTTCACGAACAATCCTGTTGAGCATTTTTTCTAGATTTGTCTGTGCTGGTCTGGCTACCTGCTCTTTAAACGTACGGTCTTGAGCGAGAGCTGCTGCAATGCTTGCTCCGTCTCCTCCTCCAATCTTAGAAAGAGGTACCTGGTGGGCTACAAGGATATCGTCACGATTTCGCATTCGGTACTCATTGAATGAGGCTTCCTGGACACCGTTCTCTATGGGTTCCATCTTAAACTCTACCTTGCTATTCTCTGTATCTCCTGGTAGAGGAATGTACAGTGTTCTGTGGGACTGACCTTTTAGGCTAGTCTGTAAGAATCTGAATAGCTTATCTTCGGCATCTCCCGATAGCTTTGCACCCTTAAGAGTAACAATGTATCTTGGAGTTGCTTTGTTAGCAAAGTAATCAATGTTGTACTGACTTGCAAGTTGATCTCCGTGTAAGGAAGATATGGCAGACATTATGTCTGGAATACCGTAAAACGTATTAAGAGGCGAGTACTCTTTGTAATGAAGAATTTCATTGGGCCTTGGGTCAGTGGTTATAGGGTTCTTGTTCTTTGCCCCAAAGTTTCTGAAGTACACAATCTTTTGACCAATAATCTGTACGTAACCATCACGGAGTCTACGTACTCTCATGGTCGTAGCTGGGATGTGTCCCACATAACCAATGTCTCCGTTTGTTTTACGACCTACTTCTAGGTAGCCATTTCCAGTTGCTTGCACATCTGTATAGAACTTCATGAGTGTGTGAGTCATTGAGTCTTGATCGTTTAGGTTCTCTAGCCAATCTCTAAGCTCAACCTTTACTCTCTGAATTCTCTTCCTAGCTCTTGCTGTGGCCTCTTTGTCGTTGTTCATCTCAAGCTTCAGCATTGTTCTCTGGTTTGTCTCAAAATCATAACCCAGGCCCACAATGTTTTCGACCTTTGCGTCAATAGCTGCGTGGTTCGCAAACGAGGTATCATAGTAGTTCGCTAGCTCGTAAAGATTCCATGGTGGTGTGATTACGTCAAAGAGTCCGTAGCCATTATTGTATACACTTCCAGGATTAATCTCTTTTGAGGCTGCGCCTTCACCTGTAGGAATTGCTCTTGCTGTTGCGAGATAGTTGTCTGTAGGTGGTGCAATCTTGGAGATTCTGCTAGTTCTACGCTTAAAATTTGGCTCTATGTTGATCAAGCCCTTAAGCATGTCCCAGCTTTTGTTAAACGGGTCTTGCTTTTTAAATAAGTCTTCGGACTTTTGTTCTTGATCTAAGTTTGCCTGAATAAATGGAACTTCGTAGTCAGTCATTATTCCTCATCTCCATAAAGAGATATGGTGTCTTTGGCTGCTTGGACAGCTCCTAAGTCATTAAGGTTTGGAAGGAGTCCTTGCTTCATTCGATCTACCTGCTCAGAATACTCTTCTTCTGAAACTCGGCCAGCACCTGCTATAAACTCGTAAGATCCATCACCATGGCCGAGGGCTGTCGCTTCGTTTGTTAGCTTCTGAAGCTGAAGAACGTCACCTTTGTGTGAAGGAATGTTTAAAACACTTCCGTGGCCGTCTGTATAAGGCTTCCCGTTTGCTTTCTTCCAAAAATAAATACCCCAGGGGTAGTCCTTGTTTAAGACTGTAATCTTTGATTTACCAATTTGCCCGTTATTATTCTCTTCCATGTACAATAGTATACCACATTATACGGGAGTGGCAACAGATGTGGCCCACTTGATGTCAGCATAAGCTGAATACTCGTAATTTCCTATAGATATTGATTGATTGTCGTCAACGATTATCTTATTTGTCCCTATGTAAGTCCTATATATATCGTCAGGCGTTATTCCATAGATGTTTGTGGAGGACTTTACCAGAACCCCATTCCAAATATATGTATTGCTCCAGAACTTCCAGCCAAGTCCTGATATGTCTGCTGGGCTAGTGGCGACCTCAGACCATTGCCTAAAATCTTGTTCCTGAATTTCCTGTAGGTTTGTAGACTGATACTGCGAAACATTATTAACCATTAGAGGACCAGTAATTCTGATACCCCCAGAGTATGAGTCAAAATTGAGAACTGTCGAGAATGTTACTCCTAGCATGTTCCATTGGTCTAGATTGATCACAGGTTGACGGACAAGCTTTCCATTAAGATAAAAGGCGACACCGTCGTTCACTGCGCCTGTTGCTGCATTAACGGCATACAGCTTTGCCCTCTTTCCTGAAGTCCCAACCTTGGCTAAGTAAAACTTAATGTATGAGTTCTTTGCTTCAACCTCAAACACTCTGACCTTGTCGGGAAAAGACTCTTCGTCAAACCTCATTGCCATTTGCATAGATACTACCCTATACTTTTCTGATAGGTTTAAGTTAACTGGTATTGAAAGCCCTCTGTCTGTGACCCTCTCTTGCTCCCCCACCTTTTTGATTCCGCTGTCTGACGTCAAGTAAAGATAAGGAGAGCTCCTCTTGTATATCTTGTATGGGTTCCTAGTCTTGTAGTCGTAGTAAAGGTTGTATTTTCTGTAGGGAAACACAGGGAGACCAAACCGAGTCCCAATAGGGTTTGAGGTGTCTCCATTGAAAGCCTGAGAGGCATACTCTAGGCTCTTTATCTTTATCTTATCTAAACTGATGCCCTGGGAAACTATCTCTAAGCTTGTCACCAAAGCTATGTCTAAAAAGTCTATGTTCTTTGGAAGGTAGATGATCGAACCATTGACAACCTCGTACCTTGTTGTCATCCAGTTATCTCCAGGCTCTACAATACCGCTCTGTGGTGCGCTCATGGTCTCTGTAAAGTATCCTGGTTGCGCTGTCGCTCCTGTAGCTAAGTACTGAAAAGTTATATAACTCTTTACGGAGCTATTAGACGTATCAAAACTTCCAGCTAAGAACTTTCTAATTGCTGGGTATCCCACGTTAAACTGCAAAAAATCCAAGTCATAATAAGATCCTGAGTCACTGTTGGTGACATACTGTGCAAAATGCTTTAGGGGAATGTAATCTTCCCAATAAGAATCTGCTAGGATGTCTATAGAGTAATTATCAAAAATGCTTTTAGCTCTTAGGCTATAACTCGCTATGTGGCTGGCTGCTCCATCTAGGCTAAAAGAATCTGCAAAGCCTCCGTCAAAGGTTCTGAACCATGTCGATGCGTCAGTGCCAAAGTGGTTATCTCCTGCATCAGCAACAAAGTCTGTGCTAATGATCTCTGGATCTTGGAAAAAGGCTGAGACCTTCTGAAAGTTTTTGTTGGTACAGAAATTTATAGAGTAAATCTTTCCTGAGAATGGGCTCTCAAAGTCTTTGTCTGATCCAACATAAACACTGAGGCGTGACTTGTTCCCAAAGAATGCAGTAAAGGTTCTTCCGAAATACTTTGCCAAACCGTCTATGTCTATCCCTGCAAAGGCTTTTGTGTTTGCTATCAGGTCTGACTCCGTATACAGAGAAGTCTCTACTCCTTCGTAGTTTAGGGTGTAAGACACATCCGATCCAGTAACAGATACCTCGAAGTTGTTGGTTGTCAAATTGTCTTCAACTCTAAGCAATACCTGCTTGTTCTCTGAGTATCCTGAGGTTTCAAAAACCATATAAATAGCCCTGGTATCTTGAGTAAGCATTCTAAGTTTTTCAAAGTATAGGTAGCCAGGTGAGCTAAAGCTGAAGAACAAGTCTTCGTCTACCACCTGATTACTAGAGTTTTCAGAAACCCAATCCGTATAAGTTGTCTCATCCTGCATAACTAACTGTGGGAGTCCATAGCTTGGTGTTGAGAGCACGTCATTGTCAAAAACAAGGTTGTCTGAAATTCCCTGATACCATCTTCCGACATTTGGGTATGAATAATTGTTTGTGTAATCTGCAAAGTTATAATCGAAGTACGCTGTTGTCCCACTGTATGCCGTGTTTACGTTTTCTGGAAACTCTACAGCTTGGCCGTAGGCCATTCGCCTTTTAGCTACTAAGGAAGGGACTGAGTATGAGTAGATAGCCACGCAGTCTACATCAATCTGAGGAACAGCGTCTGAAGTATAGAATGCTAGAAAGTCTTGGTTCTTTCCATTAAGTTTAGGAGCTGGTAGAGGGATAGTGGCTGAGTCAAACGTTAGAGTGGCTACCGACTCTCCGTTAATAAGCAAGGAGGCTGAGTCTTTTAGCGTTTTTATGTTTACGAGCATAGGCCTGAAAGAATCGCCTACATAGTGTGATGCTACAGAGCCTCCTAGCTTTAACCTTAAGAATGCTCCATCGATGTAGATACCGTCATTTGAGGCTACTGGTCCAAAAATCCTAGTGGAAGATGTTGCAAAAGAGTTTGGCCTAAACCACATTTCAAAAGTGTACTCCTTGTTTCTTCCTGAATCATTCATAAACCCATACCCTGGTATCAATAGGTTGGGGGTTCCCTGAGAATTTGTCATGACTGTAGCATTCTGAGCCCCATAAACAAGAGGCATTCCTGAGTTTTGAGCGACTAGGTTGTCTCCGCCTTTTACGACATAGTAAGCTTTTCTCCCTACTATCCCATACTGATCGGACGGAACTAGGATGTCGCTGGGTTCTACACCAAAGATATTTTCTTCTTGACCAGATGGGGAAATTCCTAATGACCCGTAGTTGAACTCTTCTGCGTTTTGCCCTACGGTAAGACCATTGACATAGACTAGGTGAGTTATTGGACCTGTAATTGATTCTGGGTGGGCCGAGACTACAGAGATTGAGGGGTAGAACGACTCTGAGTTTATTTCTGAAACGGAAAAGGTTTCTGATATGAAAGACCAGTTAGTGTTTGACGATACTGGAAAGGACGTTGCCTTGGTAACGGGCAGGCCTGTCTCTGAGTCTACATAAGTGTACCCTACTGAAATAGAGAGCACTGTTTCACTGACCGCTAGAAGATGAATGCCTATGCAGAAGGTGTCCTTCGTAGAAGAAAACGAATCAACCATAACTGGATATACCAGGGGGGACGCTGCGCCAAAAGACGTGAACCCAGAGGTGCTTGTCGTTAACGACATTAGACCCAAGGGTGAAAGTGGGTAAGGAGCTGGATAATCTAGGGCTGAACTATCTGGTGACAAGACTTCAGAATTTACTGGCTGCCATTGGGAGAAGTCTCTTTGGGGGTCAGAGACTAATGATAGATAGTCTACCTGCTCTTCTAGGGCCCAGAGAGCTAGGGGGTGTTCTGCAAATATCTTTTCTGCATAAAGATTCGAGGGTTGAGACATAACTCTATTTTAGCATACTAAAACTATTTTTCATTGCCTTCTGGCTCTGCTGCTCCCCATTTGCCGATTGGGCAGGTAGCATGTGGCAGCTTTGTTTTTGCGTCCATTAGGCATCCACATTTTCTGCACTGTCTGCTGAGCTTAAACAAGAACTCACAGCCGAGGCATGCGTCCATTCTTGACTTTGAAACTTCTTTTGACACTCTACCAATAGAAGGGTTCAGGAGATCCCAGGGGCGAGCGGTCTTCCCCAGCTTTGGGATATTCGGAAGATCTTCGCTCATTATTTTTCAGACTCTTTAGGTTTTGCAAAGTTTTCCTTTTCGTAAAGATATCCTAGTTTTACGTCAGTCTCTGATGGACTAAAGACTACGAACTTTGGACTTGCCAAAAGGTAGTCGGCTATTCTTTCGTCTGCTCTTATAACGTCCACAACTTTGGAGTCTAACACCATGGCTAGGTGATAAACAGATATGTCTTTTGGTGCAGGATTATAGTTTGGGTCCTTTAAGTTTTTCTTTTCTTGAATCTCATTCTTTAGCTTTTCCAGTTCTACGGGGGCATTTTTCCCTAGAAGCAACTTGTCTATCAGGAATAGCTTTAGGACCTGGACTGTTGTCAGCTGGACATAGTCTGCATCCCACTTAGGATTGATCTTTGCCTTTTCTGGCTTACGGACGTCGTCTTTAATACTGTTAATAAAATCTTTAATACTCATTAGTCAAACTTCTTTCTATGCCATGCTATTTTACTGTAGGGAGTGTCTGGGTTTCTGACAATTGTAGATTTTATCTCCACAGTATCTTTCATCCCCTTGTCAAACACCATCTTCCAAGAAGATCTCTTGACTGGCAAGATCTGTGCGATGGGGGTTCCAGCTTTGATAGTCCCCGAAAACCCCTCCTCAATAAAAAAAGGAATGTTTCCTCCACTGGAGTATGCGTCTGAGTCCATTATGGCCGACACTGTTCTAAAAGGCAAGTCGTCCCTGTTCAGGGGATGAGTTACGAGGGTCGACCAGCCTCTTGGAGTCTTCCAAGCCCATTTCCCTGAGAATACCAAATGGTTGGGAGCAAAGCCTTTAGGTCTTGGCATTGTAGCTCCTAGCCCACCTGGTCTTTCGTTGATAAAATTGCCAAAGGGAGTCTTTCTGTCCCAGGATAAGCTCAGGTCTCCGTCTTCATCCGTAGAGACTTCGACGTCAGTTGGAAAAGTTATAACGTAGCCAGAAATCATAGCATCCATGTACGGCATGCACTTTTTTAGCCCTGCGGACTTGGTTCCGTCTTTGTCTGTAAAAAAACTTTCTGCCTTTTTAAACCAGTCTGGAAGGACTCTCTTAGCTGGTAAAGGTAGGCCAAAGTTGCGAGTACGCTCATTTACGTAAAACTTAATTATTTTCATCATAGAGTCCGATCTCTATCTAGTATACACTATTCTGCGTTAGAGAATGTACCCGTGGAAGCATCATAGAGTTGACCTACGGTTGTGGCACCATTGGCAACTTGAACAAAAGTCGGGTTTGACATGTACAACGCAGCGGACTGGCCTTCACAATTAAGAACCTGATAAACAACACCCTCGTGTACGACTGCTAGGTAGAATTCGTGAAGGGGACGCTTCAGCTCGAGTACGGGGTCTAGGTCTGGTAATGGCAATGTCATACTTTAATTATACACCCCTTTCTATATTAATTTCGGAAACAGTTTTAGACTCATTGTAGCTGGAGGGGGACACCACGATTCCAAATTTAGTGGACTCTACAGCCGTAGATGCGTTATGAGAATCTGTGCGAATTGGAGAATACAGCGAGGCATCAGAAAAGGACTCTACAGTTATCATTTTATTCGAAGTCTTAACCCTTAATGAGCGTAAGACAGTCGTGATTTTCCAGCTCACTATCTCAGACACGGAACTTGCTATAGACTGCAAGACTCTAATGTACTGTGGGTAGCAGGTCTCGCAAGAAGTTCCGCTACAGGTGCCACAATTACAGGAAAAGTAGTAGGTAACCGAGCAACATCCGTAGCTAGTACCACAGTGGGGTTGGAAGCACGCAGTGGATCCAGGAGAGTAGGCTGTGCAATCTTGCCAGGATATCTGGGTATACCCCGAGCAGTTACCATTTGCGTATCGAGAGGAGCAGTAGTTTCCGTACTGTGTACTCCAGCTTGAGCAATAGGGTGGGTTCTGATAACAGATCGGTGTGGGGCAATAGTATCCAGTGACACAATCGTAGCCATTACAATAGCTGCCAGAACATGTGGAGCAACCGCAGGAATAAGTGTACCCCGTACAGTTGCAACTTTCCGTGATTTGCTCTGATGAGACTGACCACCAGTTACCTGCATCGGTAACCCATAGAGCTGCGCCAATGCCTTGTCCCATATCTTTTATTTCTATCTTGACGTCAGGGACTAGGGCGTCAACAACAACTAGGGGGTACGTAGAAGAAGAGGCAGAAGTTGTTAGTTTTGAAGAAGATATTCCCCACACTCCACGAAGGAAGGACCACTTTCTTTTGTTACTCTGTCCCAGGATGGCAGAGCTTAAGGAAGACCCAGAAAACTCAGAGGCAAAAATAGTTCTTATAGCTTTTGGGAGTGATTGCTGGTTGGCTCGCAAGATTGCTTTTATGCCCATATTACTCTAGGTCCCCCATCAAGTACCAGACATTCGTATCTCTCTTTATTAGAGTTGCTGAAGAGTACTGGGTCCTTGTTTTGTTGCTAGGGGTGAAGTTCAGAGATACCCCAGAAGCTCCCACAATAGTAATTTGACCAGAACCTTTCTGCATAACAGTTATCGTTGATCCAATTGGAAAGGCTACTGAAGAGTTGTTGGGTACCGTGAAGGTAACCTCCGATGTACATTCTACCATCTTGTCTTTGTCTGTGATCTCAAAAGTGTAGGGTCCGTACCTGGGGTTAAAATCTACAAGACTTGGAGCTATGTCTATAGACGTAGCTTCCCACTTATCCGATGAAGAAGAGTACTGTAACAGGGATTTATCAATCATGCCTGTTAGGTCTACGTCGGAAAGTTGGGCTACAGATGATGCTGCAGAACCTGGTAGCCAAGTTCCAGAGGCTAGATCATAAGCTAAGACATCCGTGTCTGACAATCCAGTTAAATCTACGTCAGTTAATTCTGATAGTGCTGCTGCTGCAGGAAGCACTGGGGTGTAAGTAAGAAGTCCGTCGTCGTAAGCTAAGCCACCAGTGGTGCTTCCAGTACCCTCAACGGCTACGGATATGTCTGGGCTTGTGGGCTGTCCTCCCAAGGCCCCAGCTACTTCTTGAACATGAAATTGAACATCAGCGTTTTGACCAATGTACGAGGTACCTGATGACGCCTGGCCTTTAATTCTATAGGTAACTATTGTTCCTACGTCTAGATTATGCTGATCGTAGTACGTCCAGCCAAAGTCCCTAGTCCCTAGGATTGGCCAAGTGAAGAGATCTGTCTCTACAGAGTCAACCACCCGAACAAGCTTTACCGAGGACGAGCCGAAGTGGTCGCTGGTCAGGCTTATTAGGTTTACGTAACTAGAAGTCGTAGTTATGGACACTTCTAGTTTCTTTGCTCCATCCCAATAAGTATATACAGATCCTGTGGATGCAGCAAAAGTGGTTGTACTATTCAATACCCCAAAAGATCCTGCTGTAACTCCAGTTATGGCTGGAGCAAAACTGAAAGCCCCTGTGTTGGAGTTATAGGATAGCTCTCCTGCTCCTGTGGGGACTCCAGTAGTTACAGTTATGGCATCGATGCCTACAAGTTCTTTTGGCTTCCAGGTTTGATCGGAGTTGTCGAAAAACAGAACATCGTTTAAATTAGCTCCTGAGGGGTCTACATTTGTTAGGTCGGAGAGGGTATGCGTGTGGTCGGTAGCAGCTTTTGTATCTAAAGCTGCAAGAATTGTGCCGATGTCTCCGTCGTTCTCAGCAATGGCTTCTGCTATTTCTTTAAGAGTGTTTAGAGTTTCTGGTGCTGAATCAATTAGAGAGGCTATCTCGGTATCCGTGTAAGTGTTTGATGCCGTCTCTGAGTCGCTGATGGCTTGTGAGAGGGTACTCTCAGTTGATAAGATAGCTGCATCAAGCTCTGTGTCAGAGTATACGTTTGCGCTTGCTAAGACGGCTAGTCTGATTGCTTCTATGTCTTCTGCATTCTGGAAATATGGTAACAAGGACCAAGCCGTTACTCCATCACCCATCCTGAATGTTTGGTCATCGGTAGATAGGGCAATCTCTCCAGCAGCAAGAACGGGGTCTGAGGAAGACCACTGAGTGTCTGTACCTCTTCTTTGTTGAAGCCTAATTAGCAATATGATCTCCTATCTGGCATAAAAATACCAGGATAGTTAAGTATAACATTGTTTTGTTAGCTAAAGGACATGCCACTGTCTTTTTTGTGAGAGTCTCCAAAGTCACACCTGGTACAGGACTTGGCCTCTGCTTTAGTAAATGGGCATGTAGCTATGACTATATCGTGCTTTCCCATAAAGCATAAAATCTTTTTTAGATTAGAGGTATCCAATGTTGCTCCTGGCCTGGTCCTCCTGGTATCAAGTGCTCCATAGGAAGAACATCATATGCGATTGTTATCCTTGGGCCTTCCCAAGCCCAATCTGCCATAGCGTGTGGGTGGGCCATCTCTGATAAGATTGCACGATTGTTGACATTATGATTAATTCTTTTTTCCTGGTTCGTTACGATATAGTGTGTCTCAGAAGGCTCTGCTGCTACGGAATAGTATCCGTGAAATAGAGGGGCCCCTCCAGGGCCATGGTCGTGCCAATCTAGCTTCCCAGTCTTTGTGTGGTTAATATTGAACCAGCCTTGGACTACAAATTTCTGTGACTCAAAATCTATTCCATAGTAATTACAGGCTTCGTGAACCATCTCAGACAAAGCCTTGTAAAGGTTATGAACACCAGGAATGTTAAACTGGAAGACGTTGTATTGTTGCCACTTCATAGTTGAAACACTGCCAGAGTCTATCCAACCATCTGCTTCGGTGACAGGGGTGACACCTCTAATCTCAACGTTTTCAATTAGCTGGTACCTGGCCTGTAACTCATTTGCTAAAGACTCCAAGTCATTGTCTAGAAATGACTCAAAGAACTTATGTGGCTGAGTTGACTTGGAATGGCTTTGCATTGGTTGTGGCATGGCTTTTTCAGGTTGCATCGGTAAGACCCTTCTCTATTTAATAATTATATCACACAGGTGGAATTACCTGGGTGAAAAGTTAAACGGAGCAAACCCAAAAGGAGCAAAGTTAAACGGGGTAAACCCAAAAGCTCCAAAGGGGGTAAACCCAAAAGCTCCAAAGGGGGTAAAGCTAAATGGAGTAAAGCTGAATGGTGTAAACCCAAAAGGAGCAAAACTGAATGGAGTAAATCCAAAAGTGGTTATGCTTGAAGAGTTGTTTGAGTAAGATCCAGATCCGTTGGAGTTCTCTGCACGAACAGAATATGTTTGAGCAGAGCCACCCTCTTGGCTTACTGACACAGATGTTCCAGTTGTTGTTCCCGTCTTTCCATCAGAGGATGTCCAGCGATAAGTGGTTATTGAGGATCCACCATTGTTTGGTGCACTCCAGGATACTGAGTCTGTAGATGTTCCTGTTTGGTTTGTGCTTGATGAAGGAGTTGGAGTGCTAACGGATGGTGCTGCCATGGTTGCTGGAACTGTGGTTATTGTAATAGCCGTTGTAGCGGATGAGGAACCTGAGTCGCCAGATGCGTTAGAAGCTACAACTGTAAAAGTTGGAGTGCTGGAAGAACCCAGCCCTTCTACCGTTACTGGAGATGAAGATCCAGTCCCCGTTTGTCCAGTAGAGGCTGTAACTAAATAAGAAGTTGCAGCTGGTGAGTTAGCTGGAAGTGAAAATGAAACTGTGGCAGCTCCATCGTTGTATACTCGGCTTGTGCCGACATTGGAAGCTGTTACGCTTACTGGTGTTAGTGGCTCCAGGAAGTCATTCTGTGATGCTGACCTACCGCCTGCTTCTTTTTTTGCCATGTCTTTTCTCTTCTCCTAGTTATTAAGCTGTTAGGTCGCCGTAGACAACCCATGAGTCTGCAGACCTTTTAAGTATTGTAGCAGATGACCACTGAGTGCGTAACTTATTTCCAGGAGTAAAGTTTAGAGTTACTCCGCTTGCTGGGGAAATAGTTACCTGACCAGAGCCAGTCTGAAGAATATCCATTGAAGCTCCTACTGGCCAGGCCAAGGAGGCGTTCGTTGGGATAGTAAATGTAGTTGCACTACCAGAGTTTACCTCAACCAAGTTGTCCTTGTAGTCGATGGTGTCTAGAGTGTAACTAGCAGTCTTTTCTGAGAATACTGTCAGGGAAGGCACTGCTGCTACAGTTTGAGTTGTTCCGTCTGCAAATACCACAGAAGCAGCACTTACGACAGCAGCAGACAAATCTTTAACTGATAGGTCATCCAAGGATCCCTGGGCGAAGTTAATAGTTGTAGTTGGAACGTCAGTAACTCCCTTAAACAACTTCCAAGTATCAGAGGATGCATCTCTGGCAAAACCAGTTATTTGCTGAACTCCGTCATTGAATGTTGAGACAAAACCAAGGTCAACTGCATTTGTGACGTTTCCTTCTCCAAGTGCAATCAAAGGGTCAGTTGTTTCAAAATTTGCAGTATCGATTGTGGTTGTCGTTCCCGAAACAGTCAGATCTCCAGTAACAGTAAAGTCTCCAGTTATTGTCTGGCTTGCAGCCTCTGTAAGAACTAGCTTTGAGGTATCTGTAATTCCGTGCACCGAGGTAGTCTCGTCATTATGCGCTGTCAGAGCTAAAGCTGCAGTAGACTCTGCTGCATTCTGAGCTGTAGAAGCTGAGCCTGCTGCATCGTAGTTACCTGAAAGACCATCTGCATAACTCTCAGCATTTGTCTGTGCCGTACTCACGTCTGTGTTTGTGGCAAGCACCGAGGTGTCTGCAATACCGTGCACAGACGTAGTAGCGTCATTGTGAGACGTCAAAGCTGTTGAAGCTGTTAGCTCTGCAGCTGATTGTGCGTCATCTGCTTTGCTGCTTGCGTCTGTCGAAGAGGTCGCAATTGCATCAGATTCGGCTGTATCGGCGTAGGCCTGATATGCTGTAGTTATCGTTGTGCCTAGGTCGGTGATTGCTGCTTCTCTAGCCGTTGCCTCGGCAGCTACTGCCAAAGTGTACGCATCTAGGGTGTCTGAGCTATCTGCTGCGATGGCTAAGCCTCTGGCAGTTGTCTCCAGGTCTACAGCTTCTGAGATTGCATTGTCTCTGTTTATTACTTCATCTGCGATTTCAGAGTCAATATCTGCTCCCAGATCTGTTCTGGCAAGGGCTATACCTTCGTTAAGAGACGTTGTTGCGTCAATTACGCTTTGCTGGATGTCAGAGACAATCTGTGTTATGGTTGCTGCATAGTCTGAGTCATCGCCAAGTGCTGCTGCGAGCTCGTTTAGAGTGTCTAGTGCTCCAGGTGCACCACCAATAAGGTCACTGATCGCAGATTGAATTCTGGATGTTACTGTGTTTCCAGAAGTTCCGTCGATAGTTACGTCTCCAAGAAGCAAGTCTGCGGTCGCTGTGTAGCTTTGGTATGCCGAAGTAATAGCTGATTCACGGGCATCTGTGTAGGATGCTGCTGAAGTCTCTGCATCTGATTGGGCTAGATCTGCATAAGACTGCAAGGCAGTTTGCAAAGTAGAGACTTCTCCATCTGTATAAGAACCTGCAGCGGATATAGCTTCGGTCTTTGCGGTTGAGACTGCTAGACCGACGTTTGTGTAGAAGCTGGGGTCGTCATTTATAGCTGCTGCCAGCTCATTTAGAGTATTAAGAGTTTCTGGGGCTGCGTCAAGAATTGAGTCTATAGAACCGTAAGTGTACAGGTTCTCCCAATTGTTTGTTCCATCGCCCATTTTGAAACGGCCAGTGTCTGTCTCATAGCCGATCTCTCCGCCAGCTAAAACTGGGTTAATGCTGGTCCACTCTGCTGCGGTACCACGCCTCTGTTGCATCCTTGTTGCCATAGTCTATTCTCCTACTTTTAGGGTGTCACGTTTAAGCCTTTTACTATTATACCAACTTTTTTTTAGGCTAATTGAAGTTATCTGAAACTGAGCCACCGTCAAGTACTGAATCCCATGATGTGGTTGAAACTCCTCCGCCATCCACTGGTGCTCCCTGTGGACTGGTGGGGGATGCTGCATCTGTAAATCTTGAAACTATCAGCCCAGAACCGTCAATCGAAGTGTCGTGAATGTGTTGTGGGATATTCTGGGTATCTTCTACTGAGGCCATAGTTATCCAGGAGCCATCGTAAAAAACGTTTAGTCTCTGGGTAGCAGTGTCGAAGTAGTGGTCTCCATTAGTAGGGGAAACAGGAGCAATAGATTGTGCCTTAAAGCTAGAGTTTGCATTCTCTGTAAAATATTCCAAAGTTACAACATGGCTGCCCAATGTTGGAGATGCTGCGGTTATAGTTCCACCAATTACAGCGTCTCCAGATACCTGGATTCCATTTTTGACCTTAAAGTCTTTTTCGCTTAGCGCCATCTATTGCTTCCTCCTGCCTCTATTGTTGTGTGAAACTATACTACTAGTGTACCAACAACTGTAACATCTGTGCCGTTGTTAAGGGTTGTAACTAGTAGCTGAACTGTGTTCCCATCCATACCTGCAGAAAGAGTTGATAGAGAACCATTAGTTCCTACTACTCCGTACTCGGTAATGGAAATGTTGTTTGCTGTGTCCAAAGTTAAAAGAACCTTTGAAACTTCTGTGTGCACACCTGAAGCAGATTTTACTACAAATTCTGCTGTCCTGTAGGAAGTACCGCTAAAGGAATATCCTACGACTTGACTTGCGGTAGAGACTGTTTGAGTAGCAGCTACTTGAGTTGCAACTGAGTTAAGGTCTACCTCTGTAAAGTTAGGGACTACTGCTTCCAGAGCGGTAACCGCACGTGCACTTGAGAAGTACAAGTTTGTGGAACCTTCTACCAAATCGTCCGTGTCAGAATCTGCTACTCCGTTTTCTGCAACAAGAGTCAGAGAACCAAGAGCATCATCGTAAGTCACGGTAATGTTTTGGTGTGAACCAGCAGCAATGGAGGCTGCAACAGCATCCTGAGCTCTTTCATCAGTGAAATAGAAGTTTGAAGAACCTTCTTCTATAGCGTCTGTATCTAGGGCGTCAACAGCTGTAGTAATAGCTGTGTTACGACTGCTAACCTCTGTGGCAATTTCGGTGTCAGTGTAGCTATTTGCTTCTGACTCTGCTGTGTCGGCTTTAGCAGTTGCATCTGAAGCTGCGGTAGAGATCGCATCGGCTTCAGCGGTGTCTGCATAAGCTTGGTAGGCTGTAGTGATAAGACCTTCACGGGTGTCTGTGTAGTCCTTAGCTGTTACAAGACCTGCTGCAATGTCGTTAACTACTGTTGCTGAGAAGTTTTGGTCATCGGCAATAGCCTCTGCTAGTTCATTAAGAGTGTCTAGAAGCTCTGGGGCTCCTCCGACTAGAGCTGCGATTGCAGAGTCTGCATATGTGTTTGCATCAGCTTCTGCTGTATCTGTGTAGCTTTGGTATGCAGAAGTAATAGCTGATTCACGAGCGTCTGTGTAAGAGGCAGCAGAAGTCTCTGCATCTGACTGAGCTAGATCGGCATAAGACTGCAAGGAAGTTTCTAGAGTAGAAATTTCTCCGTCTGTGTAAGAAGCAGCTTCGGTTACAGCTTCACTCTTAGAGGTACCAACCTCTACATCGGTAGCAAATGCTGAGTCTAAGGTGATTGCAATTGATACGTCAGATGTTCCATCAAAAGATACAGAACCGACAGCATCTCCACTTACGGAGATAGTCCTCGGAGTCTCTAAAGCTGTTGAGGTATCAGAGTTTCCAGTTACGTCACCAGTAAGGCTTCCGACTATGTCTGCAGTTATTACTCCTGCTGAAAAGTCTGAGTTCTCGTCACGCTTCACTACAGTATTTGGAGTCGATGCTGATGTAGCTGTTCCCCCAATAGTGTTTACGATGAAGTCTATGCTGGCCTGAGCCTCTGTTAGTACGCTATAGCCATTAATGGTACCTGAGGCACCCTCAACGACTAAGCCAGCTTTTACCTTAAAATCTTTATTAACTGTTGCCATTTTTTTTTAATCTCCTAGTTAGGCCTTGAGACCCATGCGAGCAAATCGCACGGTCACTGGCTTGATTACTGAATCAGGGGTCACCGTCAATGCAACGGTATCTCCAGTTCTAGAAACATCGATGGTGCCCATATTCCCATCATTGTCTATTACTCCGTACTCTGTGACAGATATATCTGTGCCGTCTACCAGTATGGAAAGTTCTGTTGCGTAAAACTTATTGTCTCCGAATGAAGTCTTTGAGATTGAAACCAAGTACTTAACAAGTCTCCACTGACTAGCGTCAAAGCTGTCAATTACCGTGATGTTTTCAATACCAGCAATAGTGTTCTCGTTGTTTCCAGCGGTTCCCAGATCAGTTGCCTGGCCTGCTGCTGTGTCTATCAGGTCTTGATAGTCCGCCTGTTCTGGGCGGTCGCCAGTCTCGAACCTGGTCTTTACATAAGGGATTGATACTCTAGCCATGTATATATTATAGTGGGTATTTTTTAAAGTTTTTAAAGTATATAGTTGTTCAGACCCAGTATGGCAATTCCAATGGGAGCAGGGTGGCTGGGGCCGTAAGCCACTCCCAAATTGGTTATTCTCACCCGAAATGGGAGTCTTTCAGATACTAAAGCTGCTCTTTCGTTAGCGAAGGATTTTGAGTTTGAAAAATGTGCGGACTGGACCTTTTCGGTGTTATGGACAAGGTCTGTTATCTTCAGAGATGTTGACTCACCAGAAAGTAATGTGGCTTTAGGGAAGAACTTTGTCTGCATCTCAACTTTTTGAGTTTGCTTAAGAATAGCTGATGAAGCCATTATTTTGTTACATCCTCAAAGATTACTAAGCTGCCACTTGCAACTGTCCATACGTAGAGTGCTGGGTTGGACGTTAGCTGTATATCGAAGACATCTCCTGTTTCTAAAATTTCTGACTGAGAGGACAGAAGAGAAACCGTAAACTCTCCTGGGGCCTCTCCTAAGATTGCTGAGGGGTTCAAAGACATAACCAAGGTCCCAGCTCTTTTTATGTCCATCTTTATGTCCCAGTCGGGAATGTTTAAGGAAACCCTATTGTCGTCAGTTACGTATACCCGAAATGACGCCGTGTCACCACGGACAACCGTCCAAGATACTTTTGGTGGAGTGTTTCCTACTTCGTATGAGTTCGTTGATCCTCTTTGGGTTGCCATAGTAAAATTATACCATAATACTTTAAGATTACATCGCAAGGTTGATTTAGGACCATAATCCTGGTATAATGTTATCTTATGGACAAAAAAGCCATTGTTTCCCTTGGTCTCGTCGCAGGAATTTTGACTGGTGTTAGCCAGTGTAACGAAATTGAAACCCCACGAGCCTTTGCTAAAGAATTAGAAATCACACAAACACTTTCTGTCGGCAACAGAATGAACCTTATAGAAGTATTACCAGAATCTAGAAGTTTTTCCAGGCTAGAGGTTTCTATCAAAACAACCCAGCCCTGGCTTAGAGAAGATTTTCAGAAGATGGTCTTGTCTGACACAGATCTTATATCAGTTTTAGAGAACGCTGGATTTTCTGGTAAAGGGTTGCAGATGGCTTGGGCTGTAGTAAAGCTTGAATCAACAAACAGGCTCTATGCTCATAACCAAAACTCAAGTACTGGAGACAACTCTTACGGTCTTTTTCAGATCAACATGATTGGGAGCATGGGTCCAGCAAGACTTAAGCAACATGGTCTTAAAACTAATGAAGAACTCTTTAGCCCTGAAGTAAACTCTAGAGTTGCATATGTAATCTCTGACGGAGGCTCTTCCTGGAGTGCTTGGACTACTAGCGAAAAAGCTAAGGCTATGCTTAATCAGTTTCCTGGTTAGACTTACCCCATTTATGTAATGGGCATTCTGCTTCTGCAAGAGTAACCTTAACTTTCATAAAGCACTTACATTCGTCGCATTGTTTTGTTGGTAAAAGTTTTGGGCAGGCCTTGCAGATGCTGTATCTCTCTTGGGCAACAGACTTGTCTGCGTAAACTGTGTTGGGGTTTAAAAGATCCCAAGGTCTGGTGTCTCCTAGTTTTTCTTTGTACCTGTCCCACGCATTAGTCATCTATCTCGTACCCTGGCCCCTCATCATCACCTAAAAACGGAGGAAGAAACTCTCCATCTCGATACTTCCAACCTAAAGAAACTTGAGACTCATCTGTCTCTATGATTACGGGTCCTGAGCGCAAGCCAGCGATAACCGCTTTATTGTATGATTGCTCGTCGTCTACAGCAAAGACTGTTGAAACATCTTCTCCCACTACAAATGCAAAATATCTAATACCCATATACAGAGTATAACATATCTAGCAGGGGTTGGTCCAGCTTCGTACAGATGAGCTACAGTCACAGGCTGTGCACCTTATGGCTTGGACTTGGGTGCCGCCAGTGCAGGCACCACTCCAGGTAGCCCCACAGCCAGCCGTGCATTTGCATCTTACGGGCTCTGGTGGACGTGGAACTGGGACACAGTTTCTAGATGTTGATGAGGCTGGTTGGCAGCCAGAGTTAAAGATACAGACGCTGTACCAGGCGTTACCAGAGGCGCAACCTGAATCAGAGCCCGAGTAAGTATAGCTTCCATTGGTGCATGATGTACAGTTAGAGGGGACAGGCGGTGGGGGCGGTGGGGCATTTTGATCAGCACAGGCTTGAGAGGGTACTGATGATTCTTGCTGTCCTGAAAAGCAAACTGAGTATCCAGAGGAGGAGGTTCCATCGGAGTAATTATAGCGGTACGTTGTTACGTTCTGAGTTCCTACAATAGTTACATAATTGTTTCCCACACAGGTTTGTGAAATGATTCCTGTTGCAAGAACTGTACCACAGTTAGGACCAGTGTTTGTAGATACTAGGTAAGGTCCTGAGGGGGCGCTTGGGGCAGTATAGAGGTATACAGCAAACCCTATGGTGCTTTCGTAATCTACAAGAGTTCCAGAAGGCGTTGTTTGAGAGGCTAGTTTTCCGTTTTGACTTGAGGACCCACTAGTGCTTCCCTGAGTCCCAATTTCAAGTCCAGAATTCTGGATTGCTATGTGAGCTTGGGATACTGTCAATCCTATAATTGAAGGTACTGCGACCATACCTTTAGAGGATGCAAACTTTCCACCTATGCCTATCATCTTGCCTCCTAGGCAGTAAGGTCGCCCATCAGCATCCAGACGTCTGCTTCTTTTTTGACCAGAATAGCCTGAGAGATCTGTGATGCTGTTTTCCTATTATTGTTCTTGCTTAAGATTGTAGTTGTATTAGTCTCTATAGGGGAGAAGACAATGCTTCCAGTTCCAGTTTGGATAAAAGCAAATTGAGTTCCTATAGGGTATGAAACGGAAGCGTTGGTAGGAATAGAAACTCCAACTTGGGAAGAAGATGTCATCATAAATGTCTTACCTCCGTCCCCCAACGTCAAGGAGTAGTTTGAGGTTTTTTCTACAAGGTTTGCGTTGTCTCCATAAACTCTCCAAGTACCGTTGTGGTAATACTGAATGTTGTTTACCTGTTTTCCTGAAGTATCGGTTCTTAAGAAAGCTACTACACCATTGACGGGTGTGGGGATAGCTATGTCTCTTTCTGCTGGTCCCGAGAAATTGTTAACTCCAGCTTTGGACCCAACAACTTGGTCAAAGGATACGGAATTAGAAAACCTGTGGCTTCCTGACCAGCTATAGTCTTCTGAAGTGTTTGCAGAGCCAGCTACGGGGAACCACGTATCAGTTCCTTCGTCATATACATATGCAACTTTTCCTGCTGAGCTAACTGTTGACATTATGCAACCTCCTTGGCAATAGCCTGAATTATATAGTTTCCGTCAAAAGTTATAGTCTCTGTAGTTGAGTTAAACATTACATAGGAAATAACTGAGCCTTCTACTTGTCCATGCGTGTCTACCAACACTACATGAGGAGGGGTAGCTCCTCCAGAAAAGTAAACTTTTCCAACAGGTGTGGGAGCAGCAAAGTTTCCGTTTAGGACACGAGCTATCTGGATGTCTCCTGCGGTTGTTGAAGTGGACTGAAAGCCAAAAGAAAACTGGACTTCTATTTTTGTCATTCCGTTTGTAACGGGTAGCGTTGCAGCAAAAGGCACTCCATCTGCACCTTCTATATACCCAAAAATTGTCGAGACTCCGAATCCTGTGGCAGTCGTTGCGTCTAGACCTATGACGTCAGTACCCAAGCCCGAAAGGCTTTTTTCTGTATAGGATCCTGGAGCAGTGGCTGAGCCACCTTGTGAAGATACGGGCACGAACTCTACTCCTGTGTAGATGCTTAGCTCTGCTGGGCTAAGAGATGAATCTGCCCATAGCATTCCTGCTATTAAGTTTTCTGTTGGCTCTACAGGGTCATAGATGGCTGATAGCTGGGTATTTGAGAAAACTGCTGCAGTGGAATTTGACTTTACGAATACGAACCCGTCTTCAGGGGTTGGGGGCAGTGTAGGCCCAAAGTCTGAACCTATCCCTCTGCTAGCTTGTACCTGGACTTGCGTCTTAAGATTTTTTAAGTGACCAGCCAGAGAGTTTTCCAAAATTTCTGAGTTTTGAGTTGGGGTTGTTAAAGTCCCATAGTGAAAATACTTTAGGGCCTCTTGAATGTTTGCATCTTCTGACAACTCTGGAATCTGAGTGTTGTAAAGCTCTCCAGTTTCTTCAACTGGGTCATAGTTAGAATTTATGTTTTCAGACATTAGGTTGCTCGGCCTCCAATAGTTATGAATGTGTGTACGTAGTATTCACCGTTAAGAGGCTGCCAGCCATTTGTTGGATGTAACTCTTGAGCTACCAGGGAAAGAGGCAAGTGACTACTACCTAATGGAACTGTAACTCCACTGAATTCATATGTGGCAGTAATGTCAGAAACCGTAAGGCCTGAGGCCACGGGGTTTGAACAAAGAATATTGTGCTGAATACTAAAGTCTAAGGCTTCAATGTCTCCAAGTATATCAATAGAAAAGAATGTCGCTAAGGGGAACAGAATTGTCGGAATCTGTATCCCATTAAGTTCGTAGACCGCTTGACCGCTTACAAAAGTTATTAGTGGGTTGTACAAGGCTGTATTAGGAACAATCCTAATCGTCCTTTGCCAGGAGGCTACTCCATTTACAGATGTATACTGATACAGGAAAAGGTATTCTGTGTCTGCTGGCTTTAGGTTTATGTAGAGATCATTAATGGCAGCAACAAACCCTAGCTCTGTGTTTGGGTCGTCTGGTTTCCCGTCTCCAGTAAAGATAAAGCTTCCCCGTTTTCCCTGTGTGCCAATGTCCACATTAACTGTCAAAGAGGATGGTCCTCCAAGTACTGTTAGGTCGTTGGTGGCAAGGACTACGTCGACCACTAGACTGCTCCTGTTACCTGGTCAGTTACTGAAAGTGTTCCTGTAAGAAGTGTGTAGGTAAAGTCGTAGTCCGATACTCCTACTTTTGAAATCTCTATGTCATACACGTACTGAGATAGGGCATTAAGGAGGTTACCAGAGCTGGGTAGGATTGCACATGAAATATAGGTTCTGTCTATTGAAATTTCTGCAAAAGCTTCAATTTGGCTAGCAGCTCCTGAAGAACCTCGGGAGGGAGCAATCGTAAACTTTGCCCCTGCAGCTAAGTCATAACCATCTAGTGGAAATACTGCTCCTGAAGAGTCTTTGGGGTATATTCTAAATTCAAAGGTGTCACCTTTGTAGTAAGCTATGTTATAGGTTCCTGGAAATGCCATAGCTATTATTATAGCATGTTAAGATACAAAAATAGTGACACTTTCAAGTGAGGCCATAGCGCTCATATCAGTTAGCATTTCTGGGATTGCTCCTGACACTCGATCAGACTCGTTTTCAATTACGAAGTCCTGAGTTACGTCAAAACTGTAAGTGTGAACATATTTTGTAGTGCCCACCAAGGTAAGGACTTGCTTCTTTGTTTGTGGGAAATAAGATCTCAATAGGATTTCGGTATTGGGGCTTAAGGTTGTGACTGAAAGCTTGTAGGTCACAGAAACTCTTGCCCCTATTTTTAAACCTTTGAAGTTAAGTCTTCTTGAGCCTGGAGAATAAAGTCCTGCAGAGCCTAGTGGCAAAAAGTTATTAAACTCTACGGTATTCGATGTTTTAAAGGATAAGTCTACCCAGCCGTCAGTCCCTCTTGTTGCTCCAGTAATAACCTCTTCTATTTTTTTAGGAGAATACCTAGCCCACCCTATACCCTGGCCCGAAGAGGGGAGATGACCAGGTGCATCTTTTCCTGGATTTCCTTCTTTGCCTTTAGGTCCAGTTTTTCCATCTTTTCCTGGAAGGCCTATGGGCCCTTGGCTTCCTATATTTCCTGTGTCACCTTTTGGACCTACTGGACCTGGAACGGGAAGGTAGGTGACAACAGAAGGCTCTAAGGTGTTAGCCTGAGCTACTTGATCGACATACCTTGTCTTTTTTGAGGAAGGAAAATCCATCTCTTTAGATATCATAGATATATTATCTCAGACTATTCAAGATATCCTTAGGGTGTTCTACTCTATAGCTGAAAGTCTTGAAGCTATTTGGTCTAAAGCTGTAGCAATTGTTGTAGGCTGAGGTTCCATCCAGTCTGAAGGCTCTGAAGGAACGTAGGGAGAGGCAACGGATCCGATTGGCCCCGTAAGGCCAACCTCTCCCTGAATACCTTGAGCTCCTGTTGCACCACGAGGTCCTAAGACTCCTGGAAACGGCACTATTTTAATTTTTGGCATTTATGCTTTCCTTTATATTAGGTCATATCTATATACTGTATACCTGGAGCAGCCGTAATGGCAATTACTCCTGGAGTCACACAGTCATACTCTAGGTCAGAGTAGGCAGCAACGTGTGATAGACCGCCGTAGACGGGGCTTGAGGCAGCTACACCAGCAACGTTTACGACGTTTAACTTGGCAGCACCCGATGGCCCTGCTACCGTAGATGTTGCTCCTACGGAACCTTGTAATCCCTGTTCACCCTGTACACCTTGTGGGCCCTTAACGGTACTGTCAGCGCCTCTAGGACCCTCGACGGTGCTATCTAATCCTGCTTCTCCCTGTGGTCCTTGTGGGCCTTGTTGTCCTGGCATAGGGACAATCTTGAATTTTGACATTACGAGAGGGGAATCTGGGGCAGAAGAGCCTGGAAGTGGAATAATCTTTATTTTTGCAACCATTAGAGAGCGCTTCCCGTCACATCTCCGATTACAGAGATTGTTCCTATGACAGGAGTCCAAACTGTAGTTTCGTCAATGGTTATCTGTAGGTCAAAAGGTAGCTCTGCAACAATCTTATTATAACCAGTTCCCCAGAGGGCTGTAACAGCTGCCGAGGCACTAATCTCTATAAATCCTTCTCCAGCAACGACGTCTAGCTCATCAATGGCGTCACCTTTGTAGTCATAAGCAGACGCTTGGTAGGTCCAGCCAGTCATGTCGTAAAAAGTTACTTCATCATTTTGATAAAACTCAATCCTCAGGGGAGAGGTATCTCCTCTAACAATGTTCCATTTAAGAATAGCAGGGTTAGCGCCAAGCATTTCAGGAGAGCAAAGTGAAGTCATAGTAGTTATATTATAACATGCTTAAATAAAAATCAAGAGGTAACGGTATTGAAAAAAATAATAGCTGATACCTAGAAGGGTGGGTATGAGAGACCTCCTAGATACCAGCTATTAAAGTATATCACATCAAGTAATAGAAGGCTTGTTATAAGTCTGTTATCTAATAGTTATAATATTGTTATCAAAATAAGTGTTGACAAGATCAAAATCTGTGCTACCATATATTTATTATTAATTAGGTTCTAATATAGCTAGTTAGGTTTTATTACTTATTAGGTTCTATATTATATAGTAGTTATATATAATTATCTAGTGTTCTTTTTTGTTTCCAATGTATTCGATCATTAATGTATATAAGTTATCTATTTTTTTATGCATTGCTTGTCGCTTATCATCTGCTTCATCCATTCTTTGTTCTAAACGGTTAACCTGGTCCTTTATTGATCCTCCGCCGTTTGGCTTAAGCTCGTGCTTAATTTCCTCTAGGTAGTGTTTAACCATCCATCTTATCGCAAGACCTAGCATCGAGATTGTAGTGCCTAATCCTACTGATATTGCTACTACATAGTTAAGGCTCTCGAGGTTTGTCATGATAGTAACAAGTATAAGGGGTTTTTTTTGGTATAATAGACTATGTTACATAGGGAAAAACACGGTAAACACAAGGGTCACTCGCTTGATATTTATCTCGATATACCCTTCCCCATTCATTCTGTTGGCGGACAGATAAGAGATTCGCATATCGTTGAGCATTCTAGAGCAACAATAGAATATTTTGTTAACAAGCAAGGATACCGATCTGAGGACTTTGACAATTTAGTTTCTAAGGATACAATTTACGTTGGTGGGTGTTCTGTTACTTTTGGATTGGGACTGGAAGAAAATGTTAGGTGGTCTACTCTGTTAAAGGATAAGCTGTCTGCAAAATATCTTGCTGATGTTTCCGCACCAGGAAATTCTTGTTCTAGAATCTTCCAAGATGTGTACAAATACATTAATCGTTACGGTAAACCTAAAATTGTTATGCTTTTGTTACCAAATGTAAGCAGGTATTATTCTATAGACATTGATAACGGTAGATTGACGACTGCTCCATACAGTTTAGAGGTATTTGTGCCCTCAACAGAACAGCCACTAGAGAACCAAGAAGAATTAGACATCGTAAACTCTGTTATTACGAACAAGAACTTAATGAGTGATTTTATGAACGAAGCCAAACAGCTTGAGATGTACCTCGAAGCCGTCGGTGTGCCACTAATGTATACTACTTGGGATCCAGGATTTGAACATGAGCTAAATAAAACCAAACGCTTAAACAGCTACTTTTCATACAGGAAAAAATACGGAGAGGCCTATTTTGGCGACAAGTTTGAGGACCCAGAGCCTGGGCAGGAAGAGTTCTGGCTATTTGCTGCAGATGGAGTAGGCGCCGATGCGCACCCTGGCATCTTAGATCATATGTCATACGCTGATGCTTTCCACCAAGAGGCGATAGCCAAGTTCGGCGATGAGTTCTTCGCTTAGGTACTCGGCGGTTTTGAGTCGGCGTTTAAGTTCGACGATATAGAGATCCTCAATCAGCATTTCCACCAACATATGTCTAATAAATATTAAAAAATATGGTAAAGACGAAAGCGGTGGGGTATCTGATGGTGTATAATATAACCATGGGTAAAGATGATGATGTATCATTTTCCGATCTATTTAATCCTAAGCAACCAAGAAGCGATAAGGACTTATACGATGAGAGAATGGCTATCTGTAAACTCTGTGAGCATTTTAACAGTAAAGCTCAGAAATGTAAAAAGTGTGGATGCTTTATGAGATTAAAAACAACACTATTAGCAGCTAAATGTCCAGTGGGAAAGTGGTAAGAGATGAATAGAGAAGCAGTTATAGACGAGATGTCTGATGCTATCAATAAGATGAATAAAGAAATAGCGTGGTCAAATGGTGTTCCAGCTGATCAGGTTGATGAGGTTATCTCCGCTATGCAGGGAGAGCTTAGACATGGTAATGGTTTGATCTATGATAAGCTCGTTGAGCTTGGTTTGATCAAAGAAGAGTGATTCCTTGTTCCGTCGAAAATACCATAGCTATCCTGATAACGAATTAGACAGTTATTACGTAGATAAAATAAAAAAGACTACCAAAGAGTTATGGATCATTCCTCCTACAGCAGCCTTAATTATTTTGTTATGTTTATATATCTATGAGTGGACTACTTAGTTCTTTCCACACTTACAGCTAGTGCACTTGCATTCAGGCTTTGACATGTATTCCCCCCTTCTTTACTATAAGGATAGCACTATATATTGTTTATACTTAGGATATCCTTACTAGATATTAATGTTATATCTACTATGGGATATTGTGTATGTTATAGATACCCTTTTGGATCAGAGATATGATGGATATTGGTATACGATGGATATTGGTATACCGCCTAAATCTGAAAAAATCTATTTTTAGCAATATCTGAATATTTTATAGTTATGTACGATACACGATCTGGGTGAATAAGCAACCATAATTAGTGAGCACACTGGTGCCACCTTATGAGAAAAGTTTTCCAAACATCGGCGTGTCGTCTTGACTTTTGAATGTCTATCCTGTATAGTGTAACTATACAAAGAAAGATAAAGGATAAAGAAATGAAGAAGATTTTTGTTAGCAAAGATAACGACCCAATGATTAGCTTTAGCGCAAGAGCGGATAATGTTGATAACGCTATCGCTAAGCTTGAGGGGATGGGCTACACCATCCTAATGGTAACTAGCAATGAGTCCATCTAAAATGTCAGACCCCTATGGTAAGGTATAACTATGAAGAAATCAAGAATGAATAAAGAAGAAAAAATGTTTTACTCAACAGTCCTAGCAGGAATCAAGTCTGGCAATAAGCCAGTAGGTGCAGCTTGGCTTAGGTGGATAGACTTGCAGCTTAGCAAGACATTCTAAACTGTCTGACCCTAGTGTTAGTATCATAGTATAAACAGTAAAGGATAATAATGAATAGATTCAAAGAATTAGATACCCTCTCACTTTCAGACATAGAGGTTGAAATTGAGACAATGCTGTCAATTGTCAATGATGACCCTAGCGATAGTGAAATCAAATACATTAGCGGTCTAATGGTAATGGCTAACGCCCTAGGTTCAACGAGAGGTTGGTAACATAATGATAACGCTTACTTTTGACACTTGGGAAGAGTATGACAATGCTATTGCTGGAATTGCTAGTGTTGTAACCGAAATGAATACCCCAGAACAATAGGGGTATTTTTTTCTATTCTTCGGCGTGTCGTGTTGATAATGTCTCACCTATGCACTAAGCTATAGATATACAAACAAAGGATAAAGAAATGACAAAGTCAAAAAGAATTAGCGTATACGCAATTTGCCTAGCAGGTACAGCTTACCTAGCCTACCTATTGCTTAGGGTTGCATCACTAGGCTATACCTGGAACTGGATCTGGAACGAAGACTTTGCCAGCCGTCTAGGTAGCCTATAACCGTTACCGTTTTGTTATAAAGAACTTTCGCCAAACACGGCGTGTCGTCTTGACTTTTGGGGGTGTAGGGTATAGACTAATAGTATAAATAAAGATAAAGAATAAATAGAAAGGATGTAAAAAATGATTGATTTCAAATTTTGCGAAATATGTTCAAACACTGTTCCAACTGTAGAGGTTGAAGGTGAAACGGCTTGCGTAAATTGCTACGAAGCCTATGGCGAGATAAACTAAATAGTTTATTTCTCCACGGCGTGTCGCTTGACATTTGCCGATTTTTTTTCGAGCGCCCACTATAGATTTATTTCCCAAATAAGCTTAAGAATGTATTTAAGATCTCCCAAATTAAGATGGGAAAAGTTTATTCCCAAAACTAATAGATGTTACCTAAACGTTACATAAACGTTACCTAACTGTTACCTAATAGACTTGCTATTGGGTCAGATGTGTGATAGGTTATACCTATAACGCAAAGGATGATCAATGACAAAAATGTATCGCAAGACCACCTGCAACGGCTGTGGATTTACTCAGGAACTAAGCACCACCTACTATCTTGACGCTAAGGCGTGGAAGACTAGCCACACACTATCCGTTCACAACAAGCTTTGGGAACATAACAACGATTTGGCTAGGGAAGAAGAAATTGACTATCTTCTTTCTGGCAGAGCAACCTAAAATGTCAGACCCCTGTGCTAAGATAAACCTGTAACGAAAAGGATGATAAATGAACTGTGGATTTTGTAAGTTTGCCAAGGCAACCGAAGCTGTATTGCTAATAGACGACACAGTGAACGCCCTGTGCCCAAAGTGTGCCTTTAGCGTTGAAGAATTTACTGTGAACGTGGGCTGTCTATAATGTCAGTACCCCGTGCTAAGCTAAGCTTATAACAACGAAAGGATAAGTAATGAATGAAATGAAATTGTGCGTGTATTGCCTAGACACAGTAGAGTTCTATGTGTGTTCTGGCTGCAACGAGTATGACGGAGTAATGCTAGTGTTAGACGCTGTAGACTATCTAGGTGAAGACTTTCCCGTAGAGCTTAGAGAGCTTGGTTATGCCTGAGCGCCTAAGCACAGAAACCCTTGAGGAGCTAATCTTCAAGATAGAGCTAATGTTGTCTGATACCCCTGATAAACTATTCACAACGAAAGAAGGTAACTAATGATTTTTTACAATGGTTTCAACTTGCTAGTAGACTTAGTCCTAGTGTCTGTGGCAGTCCTTGTCACTCTTGGCTATGCTAAGCGTAAGTATTTCTCAACTAAGCGTTCAAGTTTTATTCCTCCTAATTAGGGGAATAATTGGGTGAGGTCCTGAAACGATCTAACCAAGCCACCCAGAAGAAGTAGTGCCCAGGGAGTTTCTAATCCTTTCACCTTGGGTGCTATTTTTTTCTGCCCGAGCGTTTATAACGATTAGACAACTAATTAAGATGAGTTAATTAAGATAGGCAAAATTCCTTCCCAAAATGTCTGACCCCTGTGTTATAGTTTCACTATGAGCAAATTAGGAAGATACAACGAGGCAAGGCGCAAGGTTGAAAGCCAAGCGTTATTTTACAACATACTGAAGAACCCTCACCTAGTAGCGCAAGTTGATAAGTATAAGGGTTCAAGGCAGTCTAACAACTATAAAGCTATCAAAGAAAGTAGGAGTGATGACTGAATACAAGAGGGTATTGGTTGAATGGAAAGATACTCCAGGAGAGGGTTCCATAGCTACCGTCGCTATTGATGCCGAGTGGACTGAGGGTGAGGATGATGACGGTATCTTCTTTTATTTTAGTAATCAAAATGAGTTTGAACACGCTCTCGCAGGTGGCGATGAGTATGACTTTACCCTAGAGGAGATAAAATGAGAGAAGAATTTTGGGAAATGTCACTTCCAATGAGTGAAGTGAAAGAAATGGATCTAGAACAGCGTGATGCGTTGATGGCGGATCTTCAGAAACTTGATGATGCTTTTGATAGGGTGCTCTTGAAATATGACCTAGAGTTCTAGGTAAAATGTCTGACCCCTGATGTAAGCTTATCTTATAACCGAAAGGATACAAAATGGCAAAATACGATGTAGTAGTTCAACTAACAGGTCGTGATGGAAACGCTTTTGCGGTAATGGGAGCGGTAAAGTCTGCACTAAAAAAGTCTGGAGCAACCGCTTCAGAAATTAGCGAGTATCTTTCTGCCAGTATGTCGGGAGACTACGACAACCTTTTGAGGGTTGCTATGGAATACGTGGAGGTAAAATAATGGGAATGTTGACAGCTATAGAATTGCAAGAACAGGGCATGAGCCTAGAGAATCAGATAGCTATTCACTTTAGTAGTAATTGCTATCCCCCAATTCCGCATCAAATGATACCTACGGCAATAACAGCTATTGACGCTTATTGGGAAGATGAATTAGATAAACTAATACCGTTGCCGCAAGGTGTAAGCTTTAGGGGCAATACCGAGGTGTCTGCCAGGAACGTAATCAATTCATACTACTTAGGCGCATGGTGTTCGGAAGATAGTTGACAAACAGCTGAAAACATGCTAAGCTATAATCTATAACCCCTACAGAGAGACTTACCCCAAATGCTAGAAACTTACATTGAGAAATACTCCAAGCTTGTATCCCAAGCAACCCTAGGCCAAGTTGAGCAGGCAGCAATTTGGTACATGGACGCTGAGCGCATTGCTGAAAAAGTGGCAATAAACTTAGGGACCACCTTAGAGATAGGGGCCAGTGTTGTAAGTTCATTCTCACCTCGTGAGCGTTGGACCATGAACATCGCTAGGGCCATAGCATTCTCACTAGGGCAAGAAGTACGCTGCCTAAAGAATAACATCCGCATGGCAGAGAAATCACTCACTGACGGGTTCAGTGCCCTAAAAGGCCTAAAGACTAATGCATTCGCCAAGGCTATTGCAGGTGACCAAGAGCAAGTTGTGATAGACGTCTGGATGATGAAAGCCGTTGACCATGTCAAGTCCTCACCTAGCCAAAGTGACTATCATGCACTTAGCCAAGCCGTAAAGGCAGTTGCCAAAATCCATGGCCTAACACCTAGAACAACCCAAGCAATTATCTGGATAGTAAAGAGAGGTTCACATGAATAAGGTAACTCCAATTAGGACAGAGAGTCAACACCCAGCATTGCTAAGCATGCGCAATAAGATAGTTAGCCTAGAGGAAAGCATCGTTGATATGCAACGTCAACTAGACTTCATGAGAATAGAAATCACTAAGCTTCAGTAGGGGTACTGACGTCCTGGCCATGACGAGAAACTGGCTGTTTTTTTTCTTCTGTGGCCGAGCGCACAGATCCTATAAAGTCAATTAAGATACCTACAAAAAATCTCGTAAATCTTTGTAGGTTTAAGAGTTGCAATTCCTATCCCACTCAGGTATAGTTATAGTAGTTGGAAAAGAGAAGACAAAACCTAGAAGTTGTTATCCTTTTGTTACCTAATAGGCTTGACTTTCACTCTCCTTTCAGCTACAATAGAACTATCAACAAGTCGTTGGTAACTAATCAAGATAGTCCCTCTGGGGCAAGAACGGAAGCAATTATGTCAAATGCAACTCTAACTGTTGGCTCACAGTTCACCACAGCTAAGTCAGGCGTTACTGGAGTAATTCAGGAAGTTATTCAGAACAAGAACGGCACAAGTCGTGTTCGTCTAGATGTATCTGGACAGCCTCGCTGGACTACTGTAAAGTAGTATAGTCTTTAGGGGGAGTAGAGTTTCTAATCCTTTCACTATTCCCCCTAAAATGTCCTACCCCTATTGTATAATTACTAAGTAAGCAAATAACCCCTAACGAAAGTAGAACCCTGTAATGGCTAGAAGTATTTCCGTAAAGATTCCAACAGCTCTCCTAATCGCAGAAATTGAAGCAAAGATTGCAAGCATTGACGCATCAGTTGAAAGCTATGAAGATGACTTGGCAAAGTATGAGGTGGACAAAGAGCAGTATCGCAAAGACCTAGCTGTGGCAATTAGCAAAGTTATGTTGAATAGCGATACCATTGGTTATGAGTATGACGCTCCAATTCGTGTTGTTACCTATGGAGATAATCGTATTCAGATTGAGTTCAAGACAAGTGCGGTAGCTGGATTGCCTGAGATGCCGAAGCAGCCAGAAGAACCAAACCGCAGAACTTGGTATGGTCGTGACCACTACTCTCCAAAAGAAATGCTCCAGAAAAACCTCAAGGTATTGCGTATGACCACCCAAGAGGAAGTATCTGGCTCAACCTATGGGGCGTTGATAGAGTTCCTATAAACCTGCAAAGGTTTAGGGAAAATGACCTGAGCAAGTCTAGGTAAACTGCTCACCCCAAAGTGTCTGACCCCAATGCTAGTCTGTATGTATAACCAAGGAAGTAGGTATCCCAAATGGGAACACGCAACATAACTAAGGTAATCAAAGATGGCAACACAGTAGTTTCTCAGTATGGACAATGGGATGGCTACCCTGCTGGACAGGGCGTTACCGCTCTAAACTTTATCCGTAACCCTGAGATGATTGAACTACTAACCCATAACATTGACAACCTATACACGATGAGTGATACAGTCTGGGAGTTAGAAATTGCTAGGATTGAGAAAGCAAATCTTGACGATAAGGAGTTTGAAAAGCTCTGGCCTACTATGTCAAGAAACACTTGCGCTGACATTCTAGAAGTGATTGCTACTAGTGATGGAATGTTGCCTATTGTTCTAGACTTAGAGTTTGAGTTTGATGAGCTAATGTGTGAAGGTATCTATACCCTCAATTTAGATAACAGAACCTTTGTTTCTACCTATGAAGGAATTACCCTCGTTCTCACCTTTGATGAGATACAGGCAGGACTAACCAACGATGACTATGTTTGGGCGTTCACTTTAGAAAAAGCATAACCAACACGCTGATCCCCTGGGTTGACACCTGGGGGTTCGCTGTGCTCGAGCGTTTCGTTATCTAACTGTTACATAAAACCCTTTAAGAAGGTGCATTAAGACCTTGATAATGTCTGACCCCTAGTGTATAGTTATACTATCAACCAAAGAAAGAGAGACCCCTTATGTCGCACGAAATTGAAACAGTAAATGGCCAGTCCGCATTCGCATCCCTACGTCAGCCTGCTTGGCATGGATTGGGAACCGTATTTGATGAGGAAGTCACAACGAAGGAAATGCTAGACCTAGCACACCTTTCAGATTGGAACGTACGTCTAGAAGATGTTGCAATTCCTGAAGGCTTTGCAAGTGACAAGAGCTTTTCTTTTGTTACACGCACTAACCCTTTTGACAAAGAGCAGAACGATGTTCTAGGCGTGGTTGGTGAGCGTTATGTTCCATTGCAGAACGAAGATTTGTTTGACTTTGGAGACCTAATGCTAGATGGTGGTGGACGTTGGGAGACAGCAGGGTCCATCAAAGGTGGCCGACAGGTATTTGGTTCCCTAGCCCTAGAACGTCAGACAGTGCTAGACCCTAATGGTGTAGGCGATAAAGTCAACACGTATTTACTAATCAACACTAGCCACGATGGTTCAGTTGCCATCCAAGCTTCTATTACTCCAGTACGTGTTGTATGTTCCAATACCTTGAACGTTGCCCTAAAGGGTAAGGCTAAGCAGTCATTCAAGATTAGACACACAGCAACCGCTTCTGGCAAGGTTCAGCAAGCCAGAGAGGCTCTTGGCCTAGCTAACAAATACATGGATGAATTTGACATCATGGCTAAGCAGATGATTGAGCAGACTATCTCTAAGGATAAGTTTGACAAGATTGTTGCTCTAGCATACCCAGCCCCAGTTGGCGAGGACAAGAAGGGTTCATTCAAGAAGTATGGAAATAAGGTTGACCTTATCCAAGCGATTTATGTGGGTGACTATAACAACACTATTTCAGGAACCGCTTGGGGTGCTTTCAATG